>MDSW01151930.1_pt1 | contig 37594 bp, 21 predicted proteins | sample 811171 | NCBI WGS metagenome assembly MDSW01 (sample SAMN05326641, study PRJNA326480) | marine metagenome | isolation source: seawater | place: Atlantic Ocean: North West | collected 2012 | reverse complement strand
GCACTTCCTTCCGCAGATGCGGATTCTGCTCGCTCTACCGGAGTGGAAACCCTTACTGTTAATGTGGTGAGTGATTACTACGATCGTGGAACCAGTATGACTTTGGTAGCGACTTCATCAAATTTGGATGAAGTAACTGAGTACAGTTTGGAATACACGCTTTGTCGAGCGGTTGGCACTTGGGATTCGGAGACTGAATCAATGGATATCGAATGCACGGAACTCTTGGAACAAGTTTCAGGTTCAGTTGACCTCGGCTCTGGAAACCTCGTTTCACTCACCGCTACTTCGATTGAAGACACAGAATGCTGCCAAGGTATTGATTCTTTTTCCAACGGTACAATGATGTTTATTGTCAATCTAACTTCACAAGATATTACTATTTCATCGAGTGCTAGTAATGTCTTTGTATTGGGTGGCGAAATTCAATCAACAAATATGGCAGTCTCAGATGGCAATGTTCTTTTGGGAATGACCTATGATATTCACGCATTTTGGAACCTAGAATTCAACAATCTCGATATTTTATCATATACAACCGAGTGTTCCCTTCTCGATTCCAATGGAAATTCAATTGACACCACATCAGAAACTTGGAATGGTCCCTGGAACACAATAGACCCCTTCTTCAGTCTTGAAGCAACCCTTGCAGGGGACTATCAGCCACATTGTGATCTTGTTCGAGATTTTGATGGAGAGATAATTGCTAGCCAAACAGGCTCAATTTTCGAATATCTCCAAGCAGATTACACAGGTTTGGAATCAATTACTGCAATTACAGATTCAATATTTTATGAGCATAATAATTCAATTACTCTTTCAATCTCTCTCGCTGAACTTTATGTCGGTACTGAATACACTTTGAATTACAATATGTGCGATATATGGTCCGGTTGGAATTCAGTACTCCGTGAATATACCTATCATTGTGGTGCAGATGTTCAATATGGAATATCTGATGACCCAGCGACTACGACTATTGATGAAACCGATATAGGTGTCTTTTCAGGCCAATTCATCTTTACACCTGTCGCAGACACACATACTGAACAAGTAACCTTCACCATCCCGAGTTGTTGCGGAGATGAACAGGACTATTTTGCGAATAATGTACTCCTCAGTGTTGACTCACTAAAGAATGATTCTTTAGCCTTTGAATTAAGTCTTGAAGTCTACAATGTGGTTTTGGTCGAAGAGTTCTCCAATACCTTTGTTCTTGGTGGAGAATTATTGAATGACATTGTTAAATACAAACGAGATACAATTTTGATTGGTATGGATTCTCAAACCGAAACTCATTGGTATCTTGATACTCCAAACACTTTTACTCTAACATATACCATCACATGTGATTTGTACAATTCAACTGGAGTCTCTGTTGAATCAAAGAGCCGCACATGGAGTCACAATGGAAATCCAGGTGGAGACATTTATCATGTCCCTCCGACCCCAGGTGAGTTTACTTCTGAATGCACACTCACCCGAAACATTGACGGGAAATTAATGGGGACTCAAACGGCTGGAACACTCACTGTAATCGATGTAAATTATACTGGTGAAGAGCGACACGATGTCATCACTGATTCGAACTTTTATCCTCATAACTCGTCCATTGAACTTACCGTTTCCGTTACTGATGCCTACCCGGATACCAACTATACGATTGAATATTCTCTCTGTAAATTAGCAACGGACTATGAAAACGGAGTATTTGATACATTCTGTAATGGAGTTCCATGGTCCACTTCCTACAATGTACCAATTGAAGATCAAACTCTACTTTCGGGACAATTCAATTTTACCCCAACAAGTTCCACGCACGTTGAGACGTTTACTATAGCGGTTCCAGAATGCTGTGGTACTTTTGCGAACAATGTGGAATGGTGGCTCGAAAATGCTTCAATGGCGTTTGAATCTACATTGATGATTCAAGGTGTGGAACTCGATAACGGTGAAGATGAAAGTTCATACTTCACCATAGGTGGTGCTGTATCCTCTTCACAAATGATGCACTCTTCACATCTACTCTTGCCCAACATGAACCTCTATGTCGATATGATTTGGATGCTCGACCATCGCAATGAATTCATACTCAGTTATGAGGAACAATGCAATTTAATCGATGCTACGACTCTTGCAGTATTGGATTCAACATCGTCGCTTTGGGGCCATAGACCTGCTCAAGTCAATACAATGAATTCGGTCTTTTCGCCACCTGGTGAAGGTGATTATTATGTCGAATGTACTTTGACTCGTGTTGCTGATTCATCATTGATGTCATCTCATACCGGCGATTTGGTAACGGTGTTGCCCGACCTTGGAAATCAAGATGATGCTACACTTTCAGTCAATAAAATACTCAAGCCTGAAGGTTGGGGCTTGGTATTGGTTTCCATGACGCAGTTAGATGCAGGACAACAATACTCTATCTTCTGGGAGGTCATAGATAACTCGAGTACGGGTACATCAACAATTATGGCTTCAGGAGATTTCACATGGGTTGAAGGTACAGATTCTGATGAGGACCATATACTGGAATTCAACGCTATGGCGGATTCGACTGCAGCTTGCTTTTCAGTCGAACTCTTTGCAGCCGACCAATTGTTAGTATCAATTGATGGCCTGGACCCAAATAACAATTTGTGTTGGAATCAAAATTCAGTATCTGACCTTGATTCCGATGGTGTTTACGACAAGACAGACGAATGCCCAACAACGCCGTATGGCAGTATTGTTCAGTTAAATGGATGCTCGGATGCGGACCTTGATGGATGGGATGACAGTGTTGAAATTGAATGCAATTCGGATTATCAAAACCCGACATCTATTCCATCTGACTTTGACCAAGATGGTATTTGCGACGCACTTGATGCCGACGATGATAACGATGGTTTCACCGACCAAATTGAATATCAACGAGGGACCAATCCTTTCGATATCACCAATTTCCCAGTCAATCAATTGCCTGTTTGCACATTCTATTACACGCTTGAATTGGATGGTTTACCAATCACAGTTACAGGAGACACCGAAGTATCAATCTTGGTCATTGGGACCTCTTCGGTTCCTGGCTTAGGTACCGGGATTACACCAATTATAACAGTTCCAGCGGGCAGTTATTTCATGGTTGTTACATGTGAGGATATTGATAACGACCCAATTATGCTTTCCGTCAATAACATGGAGATTGGTCCAGCATATGGAGAAGTTACCGCTTCTGCAATTCTTACCCTAACGCCTAGTTCGGATGAAACATTAGATGCCGTGATTTCATGGAGCGATGGTACAAATTCTGCTTCAACAGTCGTCACAGTCAATCTGGAACAAACAGGTTCAACTTCGACCTATTTGCCAGGATTTACTGTATCGCTCGGTATTTTGGCCTTACTCGGAGCAACCATCGTTTCACGAAAAACGGATGATGAATAGGCATTCAATCTTGAAAGTTTGTCTGCTGTGGTAAAGGCAGAGTAAAAAGCCTCCACCCCTGGCTCCAAGCATGGCTCAAGGTCCGTATGTGGTAACAGGTGCATCCAAAGGAATAGGGAGAGCGATTTCGCAAAAACTCGCTGCTGAAGGTCATCCAGTACTTGCCCTTGCACGATCATCGAAAGAATTGGATGAAATCGGTGAAGAACTGGCAGCTACATGCTCAGGTTCCCTTGCTATTGAATGCGACCTTTCTCAGCCTGAAAGTATCAAAAATGCTGCACAACTCATTCTTCAATCAGCACCATGGATTGCGGGCATTGTTCACAATGCCGGGACTATTTTTCCAATCATGCCACTTGCTCAGGTTGAAATTGCACACTGGTCAACGTCAATCAATGCCAATTTAATTGGTGTTCAAGATTTGACCCAACGTCTTCTTTCAAATCTAGGCGGTAAGCAACAATCTCGAATCACTACGATTTCAAGTGGTGCGGCACTGAGTCCGGTCGAATCTTGGTCGGCCTATTGTGTGGCCAAAGCTGGACTGGACATGTGGGCAAGATGTTTGGCGGCCGAAGGTGCTTCATCAAACATAAGTGCAATTTCAATCGCCCCCGGCATCGTTGATACCGGTATGCAATCAGATATTCGTTCAGCGGATCCGAAACTGTTTCCAAAGCATGCTGACTTCGTTTCGTTGTATACCGAAAAACATCTCACGAACAGTGTAGACGTTGCAGACCAATTATGCCCACTTATTCTTTCCCATACAATGCAACAGTCCGGTCAACGATTTGATGTGCGTGAACTGTGATATCGAAGCAAAAAAGAGCGAAGGGTGATAAGCCAGCACCATAACAGCGAGAACAGAGGGATTCTATGCCAGGAACAGACCGTGTTGAAATTCGAACTTTGAAAGTTGGACGCTTTTGCGTTGTTGATGACGAAGCATACAAAATATTGAGCATCTCTAAATCCAAGCCTGGAAAGCACGGCTCTGCAAAGGCTCGACTTGAACTTGTGTCTCTGTTTTCATCAAAGAAAATTTCTCATGTTGGAACAGTTACTGATAGCATCAACGTTCCAATGATTGAAAAGGGTAAGGCAATGGTTACTCACATCGATGGTGAAGAAGTTCACGCAATGAACATGAAGGACCATACTATGATGATACTTCCAGTTGACTCGGATATTGAAGTTGCATCTGGACAAGAGATTCTTTGGATGGAAGCACTTGGACGCTACAAAATCGAAAGATAAGAGCGACTTTTTCAAATTCAAATGTGAACCTTCACATTTGATACTTTGACCGGTAATGTATTCATAAGCCTAAAGAGTTCATCCTAGTCTATGTCCGAAGTAGGAAACTCAACTACAACTGAAACTTTTTCAGTAGACGCAGCCATGAAGGCAATGCCTGAGCATGACAAAAAAGCCCTCAGAGGTTGGTATTGGTATGACTGGGGTAATCAAGCGTATGCGTTAACCGTCATGACGGTCATTGCACCAGCGCTTATGGCGAATTTGTACAACTTGGCAACAGGAACTCAATCTGGTGACACGTTCTATGCGTACATCCTTACGGCTTCCATGCTTCTTGTGGTCGTTACCGCTCCTGCATTAGGTGTTATTGCTGACCGGATGCCGATCAAGAAGAAACTTCTGAAATGGTATACCGTTGCCGGTGTAGTCTTTACCGCACTAATGGGTGCTGCTCCTTATTTTGGTTCTCAGGGTTACATCATTCTTGCGCTCATGTATGCCATAGGTACCGTTGGGTTTACCGGTGGAAACGTCATTTACTATTCATTCATGCCATATCTCGCTGAAAAGAGGTGTATGGACCACGTTTCAAGTCGTGGATATGCCTATGGATTCATGGGCGGTTCCCTCTTACTCATTTTCCACCTCATTATCCTGATGGGTCCCTTTGATTGGGATACGAATTTCAAGCTTGCAGCAATCTTCGTCACCTCCTCACTGTGGTGGTGGGGCTTTGGTATGCTGATGTTCAAATGGACTCCTGAACCGGAAATTCCTTCAAACATGGAATGGCAAGGACTTAGCCACGCTACAAAACTTGCCTATGGGCAAGTCTTCCAAACATTTAGAGAAATCAAGAAATTCAAGATATTGGCTCTTTTCCTCGCAGCATATCTCTTGTTTTATGATGGTGTCAATACTATTGCCAGTATGGCAAGTGCCTTCGGTGAATCTGTGCTTCGCCTGGACCCAAGTATGAACATCTTGCTCCTCTTGACTGTGAACGTTGTTGCGATTCCTATGACCATTCTGTTTGGTAAGTTGGCAAGCGTCAAAGGTACAAAATTCGCTCTTATGCTCTCGCTCTTGATTTACTGCTTTGTTGCCGTCGTTGCTGCAGGATTCGCTCCATTGGATCTTCAAACCGATGTGGCTGCAGATGAATCAGGCCACGACTTTACCTTTGATTGGACGGAGACTGAAGGCGAGGATGGTCAATATGTATTGACCACACTCTATGACCGTGGCTATGAGGGATGGATAGGGGAGTCCTCTGCAGGGGATGATGAATTCCGTAATGCCTTCCAAGACCACTTCCCTGCTCCCGATTACAGTACTGAAGAGGCAGGCGCCAGTACCATTGGTTCAGGTATTCTTGTGTGTCTGTTTATTCTTGTTATGCTCGGTTTACTTGGCGGTGCGATGGTCTACATTCAAGGAATGGAACTTGGGTTTAAGGGTGCAATCTTGATTGTCTTAGTTGTCTTAATTGGCTTGATTGGAGCATCCATTTTAGCGGAAAGTGCATCTGAAAGTAAAGATGAGGTGAAATCGATTAGTGAGGCTGACGGACAAGCAATCGTTGCCGCCTTTGATGATGCTGACGACCATCGATTTTCCATCCTCTTTGTCGGTGGAAACCTAAGTGGTGAATCAGAAGTTGGTAATCAACATCCCACAATCGTTGACCAAGGTGGACCTGTTGATGGCTACGCTCAGTTCATGAAAGATAATGTTTGGGAACGATTCAGTATCTCAGTATCTTTGCAATGGATTATTCTTGGTTTGTTTGTCGGTATCGCAATGGGCGCTGCTGGCGCCCAAGCCCGTTCGATGTTCTCGATGCTTATTCCAGAAACTCGAACATCTGAATTCTTCGGTTTCTTTGGTTTCCTCGGTAAGTCTGCTGCTATGATTGGAACATTCCTCTATGGTATCACAAGTGGTTTATTCGACAGCCGTGTTGCAATTCTAACCATCACTATTGTAATTCTCTTAGGAACTTATCTTACGAGTAAAGTAGACCTTGAGGAAGGTATTCGTGTTGCGGCTGAGGAAGACCGAATTGCACGTGAACATGGCCTTCCTTCTCAAGCCACAACTGAATCTTGATGTATTCAGCATGGAAATGTTGAGAAATGAACATTAAGCATTCCACTTTGAGGTTAGAAATATGAAGTCATTTACGCTCATTCAAACCATTGGCTCTTTTGTCGTGATCATCGTGATGGCCATTGTTTGGGGAGTGCCTCTTGCACCTACAATTATGTATTATCAATGGGTCAATGAATTGGTTTCTTTCGACCATGAATGGGCCCAAGCATTGGGGACAGGCCTCGTTCTTTCAAGTTCATTTATTGTTTATTCAATCAGTCTTTTGGTGTTCTCTTCAGTCTTACAATTCATACTTCATGTTCGAGTCAAAGAGAAAGTTGTGGTCCCTCTTGCCTCATTAAAGACCATACGCTGGGCATTCTGTGGGCAGATTCTACGATCAACACAACCGTTCCTTCAGCACTTTGTCCCGTCGTTTTTGTCCGTAGCATATTTCCGAATCGCTGGTGCAAAAATTGGAAAAAATACCCAAATCAACACGTATCGTTTAAACGACCCGAGCCTCATTCGAATCGATGATGATTGTGTCATTGGTGGTAGTGCAATGTTTAACGGCCACCTCGTCGAAAAGGGGGAAATGGTATTCGCTCCAATCCATATGAAAAAAGGTTCACTGGTCGGAGCAGGAGCTACAATTCAACCTGGCGTAACAGTCGAAGAGAATGCTGTTGTTGCTACCAATGCATTGGTTCCAAAGTACCGTACGATTCCTGCTGGGGAAGTATGGGGCGGATTGCCTGCAGTCAAAATACGAGATTCCTCTTCACGGGATGAGTCTTAGTTGCTCAACCCATGCAGTTTCTTTCGAGAATGATAGCAACCTATTCAAACGGATTACTCCACCTCGGGTTATACGCGTAGCGTATGCAGAGTGTGAAATCAATGGGTGTCGAAAAATCCGCATACCGCCAACCTGTCACACCACAGGGTCTGAAGGGAATCGAAAAGGGAACTCTTACTTGGCTTGATGACGACATGTATAACAACCTCAACACAGGTGTGCTTGAGCAATATTTGGAGGAAAAAAACGTTGAAGAATCCTTTGAAGTATCGCATTGGAGCACTCCTAAAGTCTTCTATGGAATCGCTATTGGAGCAATATTTTCTGGTGTAACTGCTTACATTGGTCTCAAATTGGGTTTGGCTATTTCCGCTGCTTGGTATATCGCCTACCTCTTGGGAATGGCACTCAAATGGTCGCCTTCCGAAGTGAACATTGCCACCTCGGCAACAACGGGTGCCACGCACGCCTCTACTGGTTTCATCTTCACATTCCCGGCAATTTTCCTTTTGGCATCGGACCCCCGTTATTTCTTGGCCGATGGACCACTGATTCAGAATGCAGATACGTTTAATCTGGCTTTTGTTGGAATTGTAGCCAGTATGTTTGCAGGATTCTTAGGAATTATGTATTTTATCATCTTTAGGCGTGTTTGGTTGGTTGAAGACCCCTTGCCTCTGCCTGGTTTTGAAGCGACGCTCAAAATGCTCGATATCGCTTCTGACGTCAATACTGGTGCTGTTGAACACGCACGAGCATCTCTCAAAACGATTGGGTGGTGGACCACTATTACGATGGGAGGATTATTCTTGGTTGAATATCCTCTTGTATGGCTCTCTGGAAAGAAAATAGCGTTACTCGATTTTATAGCGGAGTCAAGCCATATCGGAGACTTCGGACTTGCAACCTTTTACTCCAAGGGAAAAATACACCAACCAAGTGGAATTGAAGATGGAGTCTCTCTCAATTATACGCATTGGTCTGCTGAAACTCAATGGAATCCATTCGCCTATACCTACATTGGTGTAGCCCTTACGCCATCGATGTTTGCGATTGGATGGTTTATGAAAACCAGAGTTGCTTTCCTCGTGAATCTTGGAACCTTGGTTGGCTGGTTCTTCTTGGTGCCATTGGTTGTCTACTTCAACGTCCCAATCTACGATGCAACGCAACAAGCGAGTATCCCAATTCAAGAATATGCAGCAGGTGGTTCTGCTCCATTGCAAATGATCGCTTTCTCTAAATCGGTTCGGACCATCGCAATTGGTTCAATCGTTGGTGGTGGAATGTTTGGTCTTGCCAAAATGTGGAAGACCTTTGTCAACATCTTTGGTGATATTGGTTCGGCACTAAAGGGTGAAGGCAGTCAAGAATATATGGAAGGCAAGGGATGGTATGAATGGCCTCTCAAACATATTCCAGTCTTTATGGGAATCACGTTCTTTGCTATGATTATCATCTTCGTCGTCGGTGGATTTTCTGTTCTTGCCTCTCTAGTCTTTGCGACAGTTTTGATTCTAACAACGTTCTTACTCGGAGCAATTGCAGTTCGAGTCATGGGTGAAACAGGTATTGAGCCTGTTTCTGGGACCTCTTTCATCGTTCTGCTCATGTTGCTGGGTGTTTTCTTAAATGCCCAAGACCTTCTTGAATTGAATACACAAGATGCTGTGTTGCTTGGTTTAGTTGGAACAACGGTCTTTGGCTCAGCCATTTCGATGTCGGGTACCGTTATTGGTGATTACAAAAACAGCCTTTACATCGGCAACCGCCCCTACCACATATCCAAAGGTAACATCATGGGCGTAATTCCTGGCGCCATCATTGGAGCTGGCGTCGCTATATTCCTCTCGATGCAACTTGCGGAGGGAACCATTGATTTGATGGCACCACAAGCAAATGCATTCGCTACTTTCTCGGTTATTTTTGCTGAGAAGGAGGGAGACATGATGCTCCTAGCACTTGGATTCCTTCTTGGAATGTTTGTCGAATGGGGTACTGGAATGGGAACCTCTTTCGGACTTGGAATGTACCTTGATATCCCTCACACACTCCCAATGCTGATTGGTGGATATTCCCGAGACAAGTGGGAAGACAAGCGCCTGAAGCCTAAGATTGAAGCAATCAAGGAAAAAGAGGGGACAAAGATTGCTGAAAAGCAACGGGCCCTTATTTTGTTGAGCACATTCATGGTTGCCGCTGGTTTGCTCACTGGGGAGGCATTCTTCGGTACAGAATCCAGTATTCTGTCGTTCATTGACTCGCTTTGGATTGCGACAGATGAAAACCCTACTGGAATGTTCTTTGGCATCAATGATTTTGTAAATTCTTCCGCCTGGTATGTTGGTAGAATGGTTGGATTCATCGGTCTCAATGTCTCTATTGGTGGCGGAATCTATCTCTTGTTCAAGCGTGCAGGTGTTATCGGCGGCGATAGTGTCGATGCTGTGCTCGAAAACTGAGCGTGAGATGTATGTCGGAATCACCCAATACCCCGCTATGGGTGTGGGGTTTACTGGTTGCTGCTGTTTGCGGTGTGTCAAGTGCAGGAGCCCTTTTTCAGCATGTTGACGCAGTGCCGCCCTTGCTTCGTGCTTCATGGCGTTTACAACTCACATCGCTTGTTCTCGCTCCTTTCTTCATCTACCAATGGCGTAAGCAGGATGGTATCACAAAGGCAAGAATGTTTGAGCGTAACACCCTGTTGATTATCACTGCCAGTGGATGTGCATTAGCACTGCATTTTGGCTCTTGGGTAGCGAGTTTAGATGCAACTTCATTGACGCATTCGCTTCTTTTTGTTACTGCACATCCTCTGATTATTATTGTTGGAATGGCTCTCCTCAGTGTTTTCTACATCGGCTATCGACAACCATCTCGACTCGAAATTCTTGGAGCAGTGGTTGGATTTTCAGGTGCAGCAATCACCTTGCTTGACCAAGGACATCAACAAGGCGAGCACACCGTTACACTTTGGGGCGATGCTCTTGCCTTCTTTGGAGCAATCTTTGTTGTGGGTTACATTGTCAGTGGCAGAGTCCTTCGAGAATGGATGCCTATTTTCCTCTACGCTTTCCCAGTCACCCTCCTTGCTTCACTTCTCCTGATACCTGCTTCAATGGCCGTGGAACCTGAATTTACAACATTTGGAGTCATCGGTTGGACCGATGCTGAATTTTTCCCTTGGTTTTTGGCACTGGCACTTATCGCAGGCCTTCTTGGACATACTGGACTGAACACGTGTCTTCGTTATATTTCGCCTCTCGTGGTTTCAACAAGTGTGACACTTGAACCACTTCTCGGCTCCTTGATCGGCTGGGCCTTCTTTGGAAGCGGCATCCCTGGCAAATGGACATGGGTTGGTGGACCGATTTTGGTCGTTGGTGTACTCTTGGTCATCTACGGTGGTGTAGCAATTGAGAATACGAACAATCAAACACACTCGGCAACCGGAGTAGAATGAGGCGTTCCCATGTCAACGACGGATGAACCAGTATGGATATTGCTCACCAATGATGATGGAATTGAAGCACCAGGATTCCGATTACTCGTTCAAGCCCTGAATGCGGCTGGACATAATGTGGTCGCCTTTGCTCCGCATGAGAACAACTCTGCAGCAGGTATGCGAATTAATTTGGGCACTCCAATGGAACTTCGCCCTCGTCAAGACCTTGTGGCAACTTGGGAATTGAACTCAAAGAATGCGGAATCACTTTTGTTTGAATTGCAGGGAACTCCTTGCGATACAATGATTGTTGCACTCGATGGTGGACTCGAGCACGTTGCTCCAGGCATTCATCCACGGTTGGTGGTATCGGGAGTGAACCTTGGACCAAACATGTCTCAAGATTCCTACCACAGTGGGACGATGGGAGCAGCACGTGAGGCTGGCCTGTATGGGATGCCAGCAATCGCATCATCGTTCACTTCCTTTGAGCTTGAAGGAATGGAACATGCGATTCAAGCAACTGTTGAATTGATTGAAGTCGCTCTCGGTGTACTTCCGCATGAACCTCAAAACCTTCGACGACCAACCGTCGATTTATCTGCGCCCCACCTCAACCGGTGGCCCGAAATCCCGGAACATCCTGCCTGGGAGAAGGACCCAAAATCAGCGCTTCGAACAGCCTTTCAAGAAGGTGAACTGATGCTCAATCTCAATGTCCCTCCACAGTGGAATGGTGAAGTTGAAACGACCCGTCTCGGTATGCGTTGGTATCGGGATGCGGTGTCATTTAATTCTATAGAGTCGGATGAGTCGGCGACATTCACCATAGGTGCTGCTTCCATCGACCATTCTGAAGTTGCTCAAAGTGATTGTGATGTTGTCGCCAAAGGTTTGGCCAGTGTTTCATGCTTGCCGGTTTGGCCGCAAACCCATCCTCTTGCTCTTGATGACAAATTGCTCACGTGGGCATTGAAGTCTTGCGAGGGCGGTTATCCTGCATGGCTTTACGATTGAGAAAGATTCAGGCTGATGCCTTGGTCAAGTAAAAAATGACAAACTGCAATAGCCATGTGTCCTTGGAGCCATGCATCGCCCAAAGAGCGAATCAAGGTGTTTTCATTTTGAATTTCATTGGGCAGTGGCTTATCGTCACTGAGGATAAATCCAATATCAATACCAGAGATGGTAAAATTACCATGTTCTCCTTCAAAAGTTGAAAGTGCATTCGATTGTGTTGGAATCGATTCATCAGCATTCCATAACCTGGGGGCTGAAGCATCAAGACAGACTTGGACGACATCTTTCCACTCCGATAAAGTGTGATTGATGTCTCCACCACTGTCAAAAATTCCTGAGGACCGCTCGATCCAATGGCCACGAGCAGGTGTTGGTAATTTGAGTACTTTTGCAATTTGTCCAGCGACCGCTCTCTCTTCTGCATGGACACCTTTGAGTTGAGAGCCAACGAATTTTATTCGCCGAGAAGGACCAGGACCCCCCATCAAATGCAAAACAACTTCTGTATCGTGTCGTATCCCGTGACTGGTCAACAATCCTGCCATCAATGCTCGGACAAGGACATCCATCCTACCAGCACCACCAGCCATGTCGTTGAGTGGTAACTTGCCTTGAGACATCGCTCGATGCCCAACAATTGCAAATCGCCGCATAAAATCGCCTCAGATGCCTCGTTCGACAAAGGTTCGAATCGCTTCGCACATCTTGTTTGTATCTTCCAAAACAAAGTGGCTTCCAAGTGAATCAACCAAGTATCCTCTCGGCTTGGTGGCATCGGCAAGGTCTTCCAGACGATTTGCTATCACGGCAGTCATGCCCGCCTTTTCTATTTGAGCAGTTGCTCGGTAAATCAAATCCTTTTGCTTAATGCCAGATTCAAGTTTGAATCCGATTCGGACTGCATTTTGGCAGGATTCTTTGAGTGATTCAATATGTTTCTCACCTTCGATTAATTCGACCTTCAAGGAACCTTGTTGGCTGGCAATTTTACCTGCTGCCGGATTCGATACGAGGTAATCAAGGACTGCCGCAGTGTGAATCCATGCATCGATCGAATCTTTCGCCAACACCTTCAATTCTTTGAGCATTGCATTGGGTTCAGGCACTTCGATGACCAATGGTAACCACTTCGGCCAAGATACCGATGTTACTCCAGCAACACATGTCACATCGTGTCCATGGCGATACAAATCATCAGCAATAGCAAACCCTGTAGCTCCCGAACTTGTATTTTGCACAAAGCGAATATCGTCAATCGCTGAACGTGTCGCTCCTAAAGTAACGACAACATCTTTGCGTTTTGGTTTTCCACAATTCATATGGTGTGCGAAACGTGCAACGATTTCTTCATGTGGCGGCGTTTTTCTTTTTCCTTCTTGTTCTTCGCCCCAGAGCACATGGATTCCATGTTTTCGAACTTCTTCAACAACATCATCTGTAACTGGGTCATTGGCCAAATCAGCATGCATACTTGGTATCATCATAACCGGACAACCACGGCTTCGAGCCACACTGAGGGCCATCATCAGTGGTCCATGTTGCAATCCATGAACATAACTAGCCATTGTATCACGTGTTGCTGGAGCAACCAGAATCCCATCGACTTCATCGAGAACTTCCATGTTTCCATCCCAATCGGTAATGACTTCACCTTGAGTTGCCCATTCTACGGCTAAAGGAGTGATGATTCGTTGGGCTGAATGGGTAAGTGCGACACGAACATCTGCGCCATGGCGGCGTAATTCTCGAGCAAGGCGTACCGTATCAACTGCGGCAATACCACCGGAAACCCCGAGCAAAACCGTTTGTCCAGCAAGGCTATCGCCTCGCATGCTGACATCGGTATCTCGAATCCCCATGTACTGTGGGAGGTTGGTCTCCATCATGACTTCTTCCATTGCACCATATCTGTTTGAGCATCGAGCAATCCTTCAAACACCATGAACAGTACGATTCACTATGGCAGACCGAGCAGACGAGATGGTCATCGCCGGTATGAAGCCACATTCCTATGCCAACAGCATCAATCCATTCCATCGTTTACATAAGGGGATTGCATTCATCCTTTTCGTCGACAGTATCATTCTCTTACTGATTACTTCTCAAATTGTCTCTGGATTTTCAAGCAGTACTCAAACAACAGTACTCGGCGTTTTCGCTGCGGTCTTGATGATCAATTGGTTAGCATACCGAAACAAACATCCACTTGTCTATTGGCCTGGTGCTGCGGTGATTGGAGTTGCTGGACTTTTCTTCGCATTGAATGCACTTTTTTCCCTTTATTCAGTTGCAACTGGGAGCATTTCAGCGTTTTTGTGGGTCTTTCTGTTTTCCTGGGCTATGCTTGGTTCCTTTCGACGTTCTCTTTCCCATTTCCATCAAGGCTACAAAAAAGCATACCGTGGACAAGTGGAAAGTCTTCCAGGTCTCGAATTAGAACTTGGAGAAATGTTAGCGGCCTGCCCACATTGTATGGCAATTCTCGCTATTCGGCCGGATTTGTTGAATCCGAAAGACGACTGTCCTTACTGCAAAATGCCACTGGTCAGTTCAAAATTAGCTGCACGGTATGAAGAAGAGTAATCTCATTCTTTGAAAGTAAATGCATCTGCAGAAGGCGCTGAGGCTGGTCTTTGCAACTCACTTTCTTCGGCTTCCATGAAGTGTTGAGTTTGTTGTTCAAACAAATCCAAGTTCTCTTCCTTGGATACAATTGTTCTGTTCTGAAACAAGAAGACCCCTCCAGCAATCAATCCACCAAGAAGAAATAGACGAAGGAGCAAATCGAACCAAGAGTCCATGTTTGCATTTTCAGGAAATGGGTCGTGAGCATTGGCAATCCCATCGCCATCTGAATCGTATTGTGCTTCTTTATCAAAGGGAAAAAGGTCGGAATTATCACCCATCCCATCACCATCTGAATCGAGCCATTCAAAGGCACTGAGAGGAAATGCATCAGCATTATCACCGACGCCATCAAAGTCTTGGTCATAACACTCAAGGGAATTGTTCGGCCAAACATCGCTGTTATCTCCACATCCATCTTCATCGGTGTCATACCATTCACTGGCGTTGTTTGGGAACACATCACTGTTGTCGCCGACTCCATCTCCATCGGTATCGTTCCATTCTGTTGAATCAAAAGGGAAAACATCCCGATTATCACCGTAACTATCGTTATCTCGGTCAGCCCAATCCAAGGGGTCATTCGGGAAGAGGTCTGAAAAATCACCTACTGAATCGTTGTCGCTGTCGCTCCATTCGTTTTCATCAAAAGGAAAGGCATCAACGCTATCTGCGAAGCCATCTCCATCGCTGTCTAAGCAACCCAGAGGTTCCAATGCATAGCCTTCAATCAAAGGACATTGGTCTCTGTTGTCTCCATAGCCATCGTTATCAGAATCCGCCCATTCAGTATTGTCGGCTGGAAACGCATCGGTGTTGTCTCCAACGCCGTCTTCGTCAACATCTAAACAATCGCGAGCATCATTGGGAAACAGGTCGCTGTTGTCGCCGCAACCATCGCCGTCGCTGTCTGCCCATTCATTTCGGTCCAATGGGAAGGCATCATCGCCATCACCAACAAAGTCGTCATCGGTGTCATAATCTCTCTCATCAGTACCAATTTCGTCTTCTTCGAGGTTATTCAAACCATCTCCATCGATGTCAGCATCCTCATCGTCATGACAACCATCTTCATCTAAATCAAAGGAATGAAAACCAATCATGCCAAGGGGGCATTGGTCATCCACATCCTCTTTTCCATCATTATCATCATCCAAATCCTCTTCATTACTGCATCCATCGTTATCGTGGTCAAGTGTTGATTGCGAAAATGGACAAGGGTCAATTGCATCGTTCAATCCATCAGAATCTGAATCGCGTTGTTCTGCTGAACAACCCAAGGAATCAACGTTTGAACCAAAAGCGGTGTTTGGGCATATATCGATGAGATTCAGAATCCCATCGCCATCATCATCTTGCTGTTCCCAAGAGCAGCCGGTTAGATTCGCTGATGCACCTTGATTTGTCCATTCACATGTATCGTAAAGGTTGACCACGCCATCGCCATCGGTATCTGCTTCACCAATACTTTCAGTGGCATATCTTCCAATGAATTTGTGCATGACACGCGTTGGGTGAGCTTTGTCAAAGAACAGATATTCATCGACATTCGATACAACACTGTCTCCGCTGCTGCAAATAGGTAGAGGTAGCAAAGAAACACCACCTGAACATGCAGCATCTTGAGTATTGGTAAGTCCTAGAGATTCCTTGTTTTGCAAGATATCGTTGAAAATTGACCATGCATCGATGAAATGAATTGTGATGCCCAACTCAATGCGAAGGTCTCCTGCCAAGGTCGTCAATTTCTGATTGTAAAGAACGACTTCCGAACCGATTGTATTCTGTTGGTTTTGACTTCGACTCAAAACCTCTGGAGTCTTTTCAAGCGGTGGTAAATTTGGTAGAATGAATTCATCAGCACCAGCGCCTTCCAGTTGACGGATATGCGATTCCATATTGGCCACAATCGTGTTTGCATTTGCAGTTCCATAAAGAAAATCATTCCCTCCAGACCAGAGTGAGACGACCGTGTCAGAAGGTATGCTGCTCTGAACATTACTCAGGTAGTTACTGATTTGTGTACCAACATTTGGCAATAAAACATAGGAATAGCCCTGTCCGGTTTGAGAACCTCCAAATGCCCTGTTGTCTCCTGCTGAAGTACCTGAGCCGATGGTCGTTGAGACTCCATAAGAATCGGACATGTATTCAAGCCAAACCCGTCCATTTGAGAATCGGCCTTGCCAGTATGGGGGGACATCGGGGACATTCAGAATAGAGTTCTTACCGTTGCCCATATCGCTGAGTGAATCGCCAAAAGCAATGAGATTGCCAATGGTCGGAAATTTGGTATTTTCAAAAACGGTGAAGGACTGCTCATCTGAATTCAAAACGGCGTTCGATGAATCAAGGATATCAATTTCGAATCCATAGAAATGGGCACCGTTGAAAAAATGTTTGAGAGGAATCTCAAAAGTTGTCACTGTTCCACTTGCTTGAAACAGATGGCTACCGTTGAACAAAAGAGCATTATTCTCATCAAAGAGAATCCATTTGCCTTGTAAGTCTTCATTGTAAGGAGCATTGGTCAGTTCAATGGTGATGGTTACGGTTTCATTGGAAAGCCAGTCGTATTTTTCAACAGAAATCTCAATGGCCGTCGCTCTTCCTTCTGCAGACACCATTCCAATGGCACTTTGCAGCACCATCAAACAAATGAGGAAATAGACCAACTTGCGCACATGTCGTCTATGTGTTCAATACTAAAAGAAATTGGCCTACATTCCAAATGAAGACGGGTCCATATCCATGTCGCCGTCTTTCATCATCTTACGCATTTGCTTGTTGAGTTTCCTGTTGCCACCCATGCCCTTCATCATCTTACGAGAACGGTTCCATTGAGCGATGAGTTCCCGAACGTCTTTCTCACGAACGCCAGAGCCACGTGCAACTCTTCGAATACGGTCAGCTTTGATTTTGGCAGGTTCGTTCTTTTCCCATGCAGTCATACTGTCCATAATGGTTCGATATCGGTCGAGATTGCCTTGCATAGCCTCTTTCTGGCCCTTTGACATGGCACCCATTCCTCCAAGCATATTACCCGGTAAAAACGACATCAACTTGTCGATGGTGCCAACTTTCGACATCATTTCCATTTGTTTATACATGTCATTGAGTGTGAATCGGCCACTCATCAGGCGTTGAGTAAGACGCATTGCTTCTTCTTCATCCATGTCTTCTGGAGCCAAATCGATGAGACCCTGAATATCTCCCATTCCAAGAAGTCGAGAGATGAATCGGTCGGATTCGAATTTTTCTAAGTCCGGAACATTCTCTCCAGTACCGATGTGGACAATCGGCGCTCCGGTGGCTGCTACAGCAGACAATGCACCGCCACCACGTGCAGTTCCGTCGAGTTTGGTAATGACGATTCCAGTAACACCTGCCAATGAGTGGAACGAAGCAGCAACTGGTCCTGCGGCTTGTCCTACCTGAGCATCAATGACCAACCAGCGTTCACTCGCCCGAGTAATGGAAGAGATTTGTTCCAATTCATCAACTAATTCTTGATCTAATTGATGTCGTCCTGCAGTATCGACAATGACTAAATCTGCAGCAGCGCAAGCCGCAAGTCCATTGCGTACAATGGTTGGAGCATCCTTGGTTTCGGGTTCACCATAGACTTGGACTGTCGAATCTTCCAATAGTTGAGATAATTGCGCATAGGCTCCAGGTCGGTGAACGTCGGCCTCAATCACTGCTACACGTAGGCCGTGTTTTCGACGATACCATTCTGCAAGTTTTGCCGTCGTTGTGGTTTTACCTTGACCATACAGACCCACCAGAAGCAACGTTGCTCCATGCGGTTGAAACTCATGAGCCGGGCCGAGCATTCGGACCAGTTCAGTATAGAGGATATTCATTGCATGTGTTTGCAGAGTAATTCCAGGACGTGGTTCCTCATCCCGAAGACGTGCTTCGAGTTTTTCGACCAAATCCTTTGTTTGACGAACGTTAAAATCCGCTTCTTGAAGTGCACGGCGGAGACTCCGAGTCATTTCTCGTAACTCTTCTTCATCCAACTTACGTTTATTCTTGAGCAACCCAATGGAACGAAAAATACCTCGAGAGAGCCCTTCGAGTGCCATAGCCTACCGTGTTGGCTTTCCCATTTCAACCCACCCATTGGAGGGTATGCGTTTCACTCTTCAGTTAGCGGTATGTCAAGTTGAAGAACATCGTTTTCTAATTTTGCCTTAACACGGCTGGCCTTTGTCGGGATTTTTGTTTCCACGACACGTTCTCTTCCATTCAAGCCGACATACAAAACCCCGTCGTCACTTCGCAAAGAAAGTTCATCTCTTTGGATGCCTGGATAATGCAAAAATATCCGTTCGATATCTCCGTCAATCTCCCGCTTCATACCTCGATGTATAGAATGTTTGAGCGCACTTCCTACAGAATGCGGACCCAATGAATCATCAAGGATTTTTACCGTTCCATACAGTTCTTCACCAACGCCACGTAATGCATCCAAACCAACAACTTCATCTTTCATCAATTCCATTGTGGCAATTTCGACATTTTGCAATTCATCTTTCAACTCGCCTATTCGCGACAGTTCTGCATTTCTTCGATTTTCCAAAAACGGATGGTCGAATTCAGGTGTAACCCGATTAACTAAACAATTCGGAACTGGTAATTGATACTCAACAAGCGATGTATGGGCTCGCAATGTTTCATTTATTCCCATTCGCTCAGGTATCGTAACCAATGTGAAGGAAGTGATTTCCTCGTTTGACAACACACGGCGCACATGGAGGACACGTCTCCGGAATCGTTCCAATTCTTCTTTCATTGCTTCGCTTTCTTTTCGGCCAAAGAGCATGGAGCGTAAACCGCCTGAGACTCGCATCATTCGAATGATGCGATCGGACCATGATTCGATGAGTTCTGGAAGAGAAAGGAATCGAAGAGTATGGCCAGTTGGTGCAGTATCAAACACAATAACGTCCCATGTCGGGTCTTCAACGTGGCGTAATAATTCATCAAAGGCAAGTGCTTCATCCAAACCGGGAATGACCATGTCAGAGGTTTGAACTTCAGAACGCATTTCATCCATCTCTTGTTTGGCATTAGGGTCAAGCATCATACTGAGACCACCCAAACCACCCATGCCACCACTCGAACCCATGGAGTTCATCATATCGCCAAGTTTTGGCAACACCGAGGAAATTTTAGATTCAGGGTCCATTTCGAGGCCAAATAAACCGTCAACACCTTCGATTGGAGTTGGCTGTGAACCGATTTCAACTCCTAGCGAATCTGATGTTGAATGTGCAGGGTCACTGGATACCAGCAGTACTCGCAGACCTGAATCTGCCAGCCATACTGCTGTTGCTGCTGATGTCGTTGTTTTGCCAACGCCGCCTTTTCCACCGAACAATAACAGTCGAGCCATACCTTGTCGTAAGCGTGGTGGTCTTTGAATCCAACGCATCGTGTGAATTGAAGCAACGACTTGATGAAGGGAAACATTGCCCACGGCTCATGGCCTCAACCTTCTTGCTGTTTCAGGTGGCAAGTGTGTCTGCTTTGGTTGGCATGACACTTGGTTGGCGAGGTGTTATGACTCGGTATTCGGGATTTTATGACCTCCCAACTGCATGGAGCAACGTCTTTTGGGGAATTCTCATTGGAGGGTTTTATGGTTCCTTTACACACAATTTCATCGTTGTACCATACATTGAGATGGTAGTGAATGACCAAGCTGCAGTCGTCAATCCCCTCAATTTGCTTCTTCTTTGCCTCATGGCATCTGTAGCAGTTCATCTTCTGCTGCGAAGAGATAGAGTCCGTAAGGGCAGTTCACAACCGACCAGTGGTTGGGCATTGGGGCTTGCAATGGGCGGAATGTTAGCAATGGTTTTCATCTTGCGAATTCTTGAAACGTTTGAATTCAATATTAGTTTAGTAATTACTATACTTTGCTTGGCACTTTTTGGTCCCCGATGCGAAGCCCTCATCTCATCATTTCAAGGACACCTTATGCTGCAAGGCAAACGATGGGGTGCGGTACTCCGAGGCGCTTTTTGGCGATGTGCATACGTTGTCATGTTCGCCTTTGCTTTGGTGAATCCTTCTGCTTGGTTGTTCATCATTCCTGCAGCACTGCTTTTCAATCGAACATCAGAGACCTGGATTTGGGATTCTTTGCCAAAAGAAAGCAAGAAGCGATTACGGAAGATTTGGGCACGCAATGCCCGTGAACGCAATGAAGAAAACGATGACGATGGAGCAGTGAAAAAGTATTCAAAATCTGTTGCTGGCGACCACAACTTCTCCGAATCCGAGTGAGAATATACTTACTTGAACTCTATGGTCTTTTTAGCACCAGTTTAACAGCACCATTGCAAATAAGCATTATCGGGGTGTTCCGCACGCAACCGTTATACAACGCCGGCGAAACCAAATCGTTATGGGTTCCTGCCCCTATTGCCAGAGTGTCACCTATACAGGTGACACAATTTGCTACACATGCGGTAGGATTTTGGCAAATATTCGTTCGAACAAGTTTGCTATGGAACAACAATTCCACAAAGGCAGTTTAGATACATCATACAAAATGACGAAAAAGCCTACCAAAGGTGGTGTTGTTCAAACACACACAGGTCGTGCCGTTGACATCATGAAAAGTAGAAGAAACCGCACTCGACACTTGGTCTTGCTTTTTTTGGTAGCCTTCATCATGCTCGCTCCACAAGTTCGGGAGAATCTTTTCGAAGAATGGGCACCAGGAATTCAAGAATATCTGATGCTTATTCCAGCAGAATACTATGTGTATGACAATGAAGCAACCTTTACCCTTGAACGCGAAGTGGTCGTTGTAAATTCAAACGGTCCAGGGTGGTTGTATGAAGACCTCGTGATTCCAACCGATGTTGATTCACTCTATGGTAAACAAAATGATTTCCGGTATACCGATGGTCAATTGCCAAGTCCAACGGCGAAAATCCAGAAAGTTATCTCGGTAAATTTGTTTATCAACGATGGCGATGCAGTCATCGACGACCAAATCTCTATTCCAATAAATGGCTCACAACTAAGTTATGAAGATAAAATCGTTACTTCAAAGGGTCATTATGTTTGGTGGCCTGGTTATGGAAGTGACAATTTATCATGTCACGTTGGTAATTGTGTGAAGATGGAATTCCATCTTGGTTCAGGAGAAATGGTGAGTTTTTCTTACCAAGTAACCATTACAAGCACTTCCCATTCATGGTGGGATTACCCAGTTCGTGTCGATTCTCGAATTGATGGCTATGAGGATGGAATCAACATCGATAACAGTGGCGATTTCAGTGATATTGAAAATCGTGGGAATGGGGATAAGTTCCGACACTATACCGGTCAGCGATGGTATGACCGTGGAATACAAAGTGGATATGACCATGGCTATGCTATTAATGCTCAGGATGAAATTGTAAATTCAACTGCTGCTCAGATTTCTGCTGGATTACCTGAAGGCTTCCAGGACAATGTTTATGCATTTGCTCGAGCTTCATTTGATTACTTACACGCCCATATTGAGTATGACAAAAATGCTCCGAATCCTGCAAGAAGCGGACCGCTATGCCTCACCGAAAAAACGGGTGATTGTGATGAGCAAACGAATGCATTTTTGTCTTTGCTGAGGGTAAAAAAGATTCCGGGTTGGTATGTATTCGGTGCATTAGTTGATTCTGAATATAAGAATTGGGAAGCGCATGGTTGGGGATATATCATGCTCCCAATGAGTGAATCATGGTGCAATGCTCGAAACATAGAATTGAATACCTGTTTTGTTGAAGCATCAGTCGATGTAGTGAACAATAAATGGCTCTTGCATACTCCAAATGCATACATCGCTTGGATTGAAGAGCCAGATAGTACAGGAACTCTTCTCAGCAATTATTATTCTCCAGGGAAGTATTCTACGAACGGCTTGGATAGAGCACCACCTACGTATTCGACAATCGGTGATGTTGATACAAACGGTGGAAAATACCAAGTGAAGTCATTGGCAGAAAATTTACGGTGATTTAAATGCGAATAGTGATTGGTGGAGCAGGGAGAGTCGGAACCGAAATGGCACGTGCATTACGTGCTGAAGATATGGATGTCATCCTCGTAGATTCTGATTCTCGGGCAGTAAAAAATGCTCAAAATTTAGATGTGTTGGTTATTCACGGTGATTTGACCACAAGAGAAAAACTGTATGAAGCTGGAATTGGCGAGGCTGAAGTATTCGTAGCCACAACGAATTCGGATGAGCGTAATCTACTTGCATGCACTCTTGCTAAACATGCTCACAATGAATTGAGTAGTTCTAAATCCAAAACATTGTTGACTATTTGTCGTGTTCGAGACATGAATTTTGTTCGGGAACAAGATGCTGGGAAACTAAAGGAATGGGCGAAAGTCGATTATGTTGTGAATCCGCTTGAGGGTGCGATACGGCGACTTCATTCTGGATTGCGTTCATCAGCGATTGAAGAAGTGATTCCATTTGGACAGGATGCATTTATCATCGAACTGGATGTTACCAATAAGGCGTCGGATATTGTCTTTCAGTGTCTTCGAGATGCGAGTAAGAAAATCGAAGGCGGAATGCCGTTAATCGTTGGTCTCAAACGTGATGGTGAGAAGAGTTTGGTACCGGATGGAGATTTCATGCTCATGCCCAATGACCGTATTGCAATTGCCACAACGGGTCTTTCCAGTTTCAATCGAATCCTGAACATCTTCGGCCACGAAGCTACAGATTTCCCAACCGAGCCTCGAGTTGCCGTAATTGGTGCGAATCGTATTGGCCAACGAATTGCTGATGATTGGTTGGAGGCTGGAGCCTCAGTCACTGTTATCGAACGAGATTTACAACTTGCAAATATGTTGTCGGGAACTGAAACAGGTTCCCATCCAAAACTTGAGGTCATACACGGTGATCATTTGGACAGAGATATTCTAACTGAAATTGGAATTTCTGAACATCACATGGCCATTGCAGCACTTGAAGATGATTTAGCCAGTATTGCTGCTGCATTACTTGCGAGTGATATGGGTGTCCAAACAACAGGTTTGCTTCTTTACGATGCAGACTTGGTCAAGGTCACTCAAAGAATGGGCATCACGTTCGCTGTTGATCGAAAGCGTGTGGCAGTTGACAATATGTTAGCACAAATACATACGAAAACAGCAGGTGGCTATGCGATTTTATCGAACATTCCCAATATCATTGGTGTCAGTATGCTTGTTTCAAGCGAATCAGGTTTCGCTGGTAAACGAGTTCTTGAAGCATCGTTCCCTGATTGGATGCGAATCGCCTTCATTCAACGTCTTAATACGAACGGTACTTGGGAATCATTGCGACCGTCTCTGGACAAAACTTTGCTTGAAGGTGACCGTTTGATCATCTTTTGCAGTCCAGAACGTGTCGTGGAACTCGAAAAACGGTTCAAGGTGTGAGTATGCGTTTCGATGTACTGTCTCTCATTCTAGGTTGGACACTTATTGTGTTGACTTTGCCTTTGGTTTTGTGTGGGTTGATTACGATTTGGCTTGACGACCTTACTCTTGCATTGTATTCATTTCTATTACCTGCAATTATTTCTCCGACCCTTGGAGTTCTCATGTTGAGTTTTGGAACACGTACCGATACTTCGGAACGTCTGCGAGACCGTGAAGCATTTGCAGCAGTAGCACTCGTTTGGCCAATTGCTGTGTTCATAGGTGCTCTGCCGTTTTGGCTCGGTGGAGTTTTTGTTGGACCGTTCACTCCTGATGCTTCCATAGTTGATATTGCTAGAGGTGCCGTTAATGCGTGGTTTGAATCGATGTCTGGTTTCACAACCACTGGTGCAACTGTAATCTCTCATAACATGAGTCCAAACTGTATTCCTGGGACCACTTTGGATTGTATTAATGCTCAACCTCGAGGCTTGCTTATTTGGCGTTCTTTGACACAGTGGTTTGGTGGTATGGGTATCATTATGCTTGGAATGATGATTTTGTCTCGTGTTATTGGAGGCGGAATGGCACTTGCTCGAGCTGAATTAACCGGTCCTTCTCTCTCTCGTCTGCGCCCAAAATTGAAACAAACCGCATTTGCATTGTGGGGTTTGTATTTGTTCCTCACTTTGATAGAGTTTTTACTCCTCTATCTCACTGGTGCAATGAACTCGTTTGATTCTTTGAACCACGCTCTCACAACGATGCCTTCGGGTGGTTTTTCTACTCACGATGCGAGTATCGGATATTACGATTCGTTCCTTGTAGAATCAATTATCATCGTATTTATGTTCCTTGCTGGTGTAAATTTCACCCTCCTTTGGTTTATTCGCGAAGGTGATTACAAACGTGCTTTTGGTGATGAAGAATTCCGCAATTATTTGACCTATGTTTTTGTAGCAGTTTTTGCAATTTTTGCCGCCCTCATCGCATCAGGTTTTACGGTTGAAAGCGCAGCTAGAGATGGAATGTTTCAAGTCGTTTCCTTTGCGACATCGACTGGATATACATCATCCGACTACATGGATGGTTCATGGCCATTGGTTAGCCATTTGATTCTCTTCATACTGATGGTAGTTGGAGCAAGTGCTGGTTCAACGAGTGGTGGTTTGAAGTTATTACGCATCAACCTTGCCTTCAAAGTGGCTATGCGAGAACTTGTGCGTATTGCCCAACCTCGTAAAGTCGAACAGATTCGCATGAATGGCGAAGTCGTTGAGCAAAACCAAATTGGTCTCATTGTAGGAATGCTCTTCGTATGGGTTGGTCTCTTTTTCTTCTCGAGTTTACTTTTGGCAATTTTCATGCCTTCAGAATCCTTCGAAAGTGTGACCATGGTTGTCGCCTCCTCACTTGGGAACACAGGACCAACTCTCGGTAATTTCGGCCCGAGTAATACTTGGGAAGGTATGAATTCTGCTGCGCTTATTTTCAGTTCAATTTTGATGTGGTTTGGTCGTCTTGAACTTCTTACAGCAGTTATCCTCATTCATCCTCGAACTTGGCGCCGTGAAAATCGTGTCCATTCAGACCGAGCAGCTATTGCCCTCTTCCGTCGTATGATGGAAGAAAAAGAAGAGAAGAAAAAACAGGAATGATTCAAAACAGTTTCATTTGGCCACTTGGAGTACTTGGTTCATCATCGTTTTCATCTTTGATTGGTTCAGGCTCATCTTTTTGAACCTGTATTGGGTCAAATGTCTGCATATTCAATTGCTCTTCGTATTCCCCTTCATATCGAGCAATGAGTGCTTTTGTTGCTTTTCTAGAAAGCGGTAAGCCAGCGAGAGATGCGTGTTCTTCTCCCGTAAATCCAAATTTGAGGGAGATGGTGAAATTTTCAGAATCACCAAGTTGAGGTGAATCTTTTAGCATCGCTGAAAGAAGTGGCAGAATCTCTTCTCGAAGAGCTGATTTACTCATTCCTGAATAACCACCCATACGCTTGGTAATCGAGGGGCGAGTTCGAGAGAGTTGACGTCGAAGGAAGTTCGGATAGGAGGGGTAAATCCTTCCAGTGAAAGGAACTGTATTTGTTACTGAAGCAGAAAGGCTTGCCAATTGACCGCTCCAATACCACGAGCGATGAGCGGTACTCCTAAATTGACCCATGTACATTTTCGAAGCCATCGATAGACTTTGATTTCCACGTACAATTGATTCAACTTTTGGAAATAATGAGGCATTATTCCAGTGAACCCAGTTGATCATATCCGGGGGTGTTTTTTCTATAGAACGACCTATTTTGACTGCCTCTTCAGCATTAGCAATGCGGTATAACTTGTCAAGTCCGGGAAACACACCTTCCGAAGTATCTCGATGACCTGCATGAGCCTGATTTTCTACCATCTCTTTGGTAAGAATTCCAGTCGCAGTAGAAGCGAGTACTTGCAAATCTCGAACCAATGCTCGTAAATCCCCAGGGTTATTTTCGACCAGTGCTTCAACTGCAGCATCATCAAATTCTAATTGCTCTTCTCGTAATACACGGCGTGCAATACGTCGAAGTGCTTCATCACTCGCACGGTCAAATGTAATCGTTTGCAGATGCTTTGTGAATCTGTCTCGTGTCGAACTCCACGATGAACCTCGACCCCAAAGGCCCATGATTTCATTGCATGCCAAAATGACGGGTTGACGAGTCTCAGCGAGGAGATTTAGCAATTCGGCTTTTCCTCCCGAATCACCTTTCAATGCGACTTCTTTTCCTTTGCTGTCTTCACCCTGGATTGCATTTTGGATGCGCTCTTGGCTCACTGCTCTTAAGCCGCCAGAAAGGTGGTCTACTTCATCAAGCAAAACCAAAGTACGCTGTTTTTTTGCATCGGGATTGTGAAACAATGAACGGTGAGTTGAGCCGTGAGTCGCTACTTTGCGAATGGCTGCAGCATTTCTGGCATCAGAGGCATTGAGTTCGATAACATTCCAACCCATGTCTTGTGCAATTGCTCGTGCCACTGATGTTTTCCCAACACCCGGTGGGCCAACCAAGAGCAGTGCTTTCTTACGCGGCGTACCATTTTTCCATTCATCAAGCCAAGCCCGAATCTTTCGCCTTTGGACTTCATTCCCCTCAAGTTGGCGTTCGGAAGTGGGGCGGTGGCGCTCCGTCCAATCGGTTACACCAGCCATACTTCGTCAATTTTCCGAGGGTTCTTCAACCTTCACCGATGAATCCATCATTTCGTCGAGAATCAAGTGATTTACAACGAGTCGATATGAACCCGGTGTTGTTTTCCAGAATCACGTTCACGAATAGTTACGGTCTGGTCCTCAAGTGATTGATGGTCAACAGTGATGCACTTAGGAACTCCAATTTCATCAGCTCGAGCATACCGTCGCCCGATTGAGCCACTGCTGTCATACATTGAAACAATATTCTGCTTTGAGCAGAGCGTTGCATGAATTGATTTAGCGATTTCACCCATTCCATCCTTTTCAAACAATGGGAATACACAGTAATCGACTGGAGCCACATGTTCACTCAAGCGCATTACCGTATATTCTTCACCATCTTTTCCAGTTTCATCATATCCATGATCGAGGATATGCCAAATAATTCTATCAATTCCAAAGGCAGGTTCAACGACATGAGGAATATACCATTCCCCAGTGATTGTTTCTGTACGCTGGTCCCGTTTGACATGCTCTGCTTCAACGGTGACTACTTCACCATCAGGAAGCGATAATTGGTGAGGGAATGAGGTTTCAGCAGGCAGATTTTCGACAGCCAATTTGACAGCACCAGCCAATGCTCTAAACGCTGGTCCTGCTTTGGCGCCATCGGTGGTCCATCCGTCGGTTTCAATGATTTTTGGCTCCGAAAATTCACGACGAGCACGCAGAGATTTCCCTGTTGCTTTTTCATGCGATTCGAGGTCATAGCACCCACGATGGGCAATACCGACGCATTCAACCCATCCAAATGAGCCGTGAATCTCTGCATCCCAACAGTCCGATGCGTAATGAGCCATTTCATCTGATTCGTGTTGACGGAATCGAAGACGTTGTGAATCGATACCAATCTTCGTCAAGAAGTCAAAAGTTTGCGCCATGAAATATCCAACTGTAGCATGGCGAATGACATTCTGTTCAACAGCCTCTTTGAAACTCATTTGAATTTCACCTTCGCCGTCTGCAAGAAGAGTAATCTTATGTTCACTCCATGGAGAGAAGTCATGCTTTGCCTCTTCATGTGGGTTGATGAAATATTCCAATTCAGCCATGTTGAATTCTCGTAAGCGAATCATTCCTTGACGAGGGGAAATTTCGTTTCTGTATCCCTTTCCAACTTGAATTGCTCCAAAGGGTAGTCGTTCTCGATTATGTCGATACAATGCCGGAAAGGAAGTGAACATACCCTGAGCGGTCTCAGGTCGAAGGAAACCGGGTCTTCCTGAAGTCCCAGCACCAATGGTTGTGTTAAACATCAAATTCTGTGCAGTGACTTCGCTCCATTCCACTGCCTGACACGCTGGGCAAGGCGGTTGAGATTGTTTGAGAAGATTTTGCAATTCAGATTTTGTAAGAGAGTCTGGGTTGGAATGGTACGATTCAAGCAATGTATCTGCACGACTTGCTTCTTCACATGCACCGCATACGGTCATGAAGTCGGAAAATTCTCCGACGTGGCCCGATGCTTCGAGAACGGAATAAGGAGTAACGGTCGGACATGAAATCTCGACGATGTTTCCCAGTGAAAGCCAATGATTTAGCCATGCTTGATTCACTCTATTGCGAAGTCGGCCTCCGACTGGACCAAAGTCATAGAAGCCTTTAGCACCACCATAAATTTCGAATGCGGGGAGTAAAATCCCTCGACGTTTGAGCATACCTGATAAACGTTCTAAACGGGTCGCATCAGGTTCTGTCATAGCCACACCTAAACACCGGTAGATGAACTGGCCTTTCAACCTCACCGTTCTTCAAGCCGAAAAACAGCCAAGCGTAGCGTTAAGAAGACCGGCCGCTAAAGACAATCCATGGGGCAATCAATGGTGGCCATAACAGAGCCGGATTGTACCGGTTGTGATTTGTGCATTCCGCATTGTCCTTTTGAGGCACTTCTTCCACTTGCAAGTAATCCAGATTCCCGTACACACAAAAAGCGACCAATTGTTGTTGTCGCTTCTCAATGTGTGGGTTGTCTTTCGTGTATTGGCTCGTGCCCAACTGGTGCATTATACGAGGTAAAAGTTCCCTTTGATGCTTCGCAGTCTACTCTTTTGTTGATGCCTCAACCACCTGAAACCGAGCCTGTAAATCGCTGGAAAAAGGGCGGAATTGGTTGGGCATAAGAGTTTTACAAATATTGGCTAAAAGCGATACTTTGATTTACTCCTTGCATACGACTGAGGACCACGGGAGCGCCGAAAAAAAATGGCAGATATTCACTACTTAGAGAATCCTTTGGAAACTGAGGAACTCTTAGAGTTGTTATGCCCCCCAGTACGGAATTGGTTTCGAGATAAGTTTCCCGATTTTACTGAACCTCAGAAACTAGCAATTCCCGCAATCATCGACCAAGAACATCTTCTGCTCTGTTCGCCGACTGGTTCAGGAAAGACTTTGACCGCATTTCTTTCTATTATCGACCAATTGGTCCGTAGAGCATTGGATAATAAATTGGATAAAAGAGTCTATTGCGTTTATATTTCACCAATCAAAGCTCTCGCAAACGATATTCAAAGAAACTTAATCGGTCCACTTACTGAAATTTCAGAATCCTATTTGCCAAGCCGTGCACAAGAAATTCGTGTTGGATTAAGAACTGGAGATACTCCACAATCTGAACGTCAAAAGATGCTTCGGAACCCTCCACATATTCTTATTACAACACCTGAAAGTCTGGCCATTGCCATTACATCTCCAAGATTTCAACCAATCGTGAGTGAAGTCGAATACATGATTGTCGATGAATTACACTCTCTTGTCCCAAGTAAGCGTGGTGTTCATCTGGCGTTGACTCTCTCCTATTTGGACACTCTACTTACTCGACCAGTGCAACGAATAGGCATCTCAGCAACCATGGAACCACTTGAAACAGTTGCTGAGTATTTGGTTTCAAGCGATGACCGAGAAAGTCGTGGTGATAATACACGAGTTTGCATAGCAAAAATATCAGGTTCCAGAGAACTTGATCTCGACATTCTCATCACAGACCCAAAATTCAGCGACCTTTCTGTTCTCAAAATATTTGAGAAAAACGTGGATGCAATTGCTGATTTAATTTCTGCCCATCACACAACATTGGTCTTTGCGAACACTCGTAAAATGACCGAAAATATTGTTCTCAAATTGCGTCCATACCTTGGAGACTTGGTCGCAGGCCACCACGGTTCGATGGATAAGAAAATCCGCTTAGATGTTGAAAAACAACTCAAACACGGGCACTTACGTGCAGTCGTCACCTCCTCATCTTTAGAAATGGGAATCGATATTGGTTCAGTCGATTTGGTCTTGCAGATTGGAAGCCCGGGTGATATTGCAACAGCATTGCAACGAATTGGTCGAGCAGGGCACCACGTCGGTGGAATTCCCCGTGCTCGATTTTTGCCATCAAGCGTTGATGACCTCATTGAACTTGCAGCATTGCAGGCTGCAATTCAAACTGGAGACATGGACCGACTTGATTTCCCAGAAAACTGTCTTGACGTTGTTGCTCAGTTCATGATTGGACTTGTGATTATCAATGAAATGGATATCGATGAAGCCTACGAAGTGATTGTCAACGCATGGTCGTATCGAAATTTCGAGTACGATGATTTCATTGAAGTCCTTGATATGTTGGAAGAAGAACGGCGAGTATGGGTTGACTGGGAAGAAAACATCTATGGGAAGCGTGGCTATTCACGGATGATTTACTACACAAATATTGGAACGATCGCTCCAGATAACTCCTATCTTGTTTTCAATGCGGAAGGCTCTATTCTTGGACAACTTTCAGGTTCCTTTGTTTCGAACTTACGTGGTGGAGACGTCATCCTGCTTGGTGGTTCAACATATAGAGTAACCAATATTCAAGGCACTCGTGTCAATGTTGCTTCGGTTACAGGACATCGCCCAACAGTCCCTTCATGGTCTGGCGAAGCCCGTTCCCGTTCTCGAGAACTTTCGAATGCTTTGCTCAGTCTTATTGGGCATTGCATTGTTGCATTACGCCGTGAACAGGACCCACGTATTTTGTTACGGGATGCCTACGGTCTTTCCTCGGATGTGGCGAACGCTATTGCACGGCACTTGGAAGAACATTCCATTGATTCGTTCCAAGTTCCGGACCCCAATCGAATTTTGGTCGAGCAAGTCATATCTGGTGGCCATCCAACCTATATGATCACAACATGCCGTGGTCGAGGATTCAATACAGCTCTAGGATATTTCATGGCAGGTCTTGCGGAAACCAACAATATTTCCGTCATCGAATTATCGTTCGATGAAAACGGCCTCTTGATTCGGACATCCGAAGAAGTCGACCCAGGGCAAATGTATCAGGCATTTAGAGATAATAACCACACAGAAGTGATTGAACGCTACATTGTCAACACTCAAATTTTTGCAAAGCGTTTCCGTGAAGTTGCAGGTCGTTCGATGATTATTCCAAAGCGAATCGGCGCAGAAGAAATCAGCCCACAGCAATTCCAACAGCGGGCAGATGCCTTACTGAATAAACACCGCACAATCGATGAAAGTCTCCTCATGCGGGAGGCAAAAAATGAAATCATGTTCGGTGATATCGACATGAAGAGTTTACAAGAATTCTTGAATTTGTGCATGACTGGAGACGCCCGAATTGTCCACAACAAAGTAACGGTACCATCGCGGCTTGGAATGTCGTTATTCATGTCAGCCTTTGAAGATTTGATGGCGATGAAGACACGAGCATTCTTGGTGAAAGACATCGACCCTGCAGTCTTACAACGTCTGCTGGGTACTCGAAGTCTAGCCACGGAACTTACCTCGGAACAACTGTCAAAGTTTTATCTTGATAAGGCGCCAATTCCAGAAAATGCGAATCAGTTATTTACGCTCATGTCTCATGGGGGTGGGCTCGATTCTTCGTTCCAAAATCCATTGTATAATGACAAATTGAAGAACATCGAAATGAACCTACTTCGAGAATGGGTTGAAACTCTCTGCCAACAAGGTAAAATCACTAAACTCGAAGGAACAGGTGCTCAAGAATTGGATGGAAAATGGTTCAGTTCCTTCATGGCTGAAATTCATGGAACGCTAGGATGCCTTTCAGTGAACGGCGGGGGCGAAGTCGATGACTTACGTGAACTCCATATCGATGGCCTCTCATACAAGGTGGCAACTGCCTTTGATGGTCGCGTCCCTACTGCCTGGGAAGAAAAACAATTAGGCGACCCGCATGAAGCACTGCGGGTCAAAGTCATTGAAATGCTTGGCAGTGAAGGTCCTCAAACTGGAGATGTGCTCAGCAAGCGTCTCCCGTTCCCTCGAAAAATGGTCGACCGGATATTGCTGGAACTTGAAACGCGCAATGTCCTTTCTGTTGGATTCTATAAACAGACCGATGACGCTGAATATATTCTCAAAATCGATGAACACCGATTGATTGATGATTCTGAAGATGTTGTTGAATATCGTTGGGTTCAAAATCTTGTTCTCGACAAGACGTTCAAGATTTATGACGATGGATTTGCTGCCTTTGATTCCCACGTCTTATTCCAAAAGCAACAAGAATTGTTGTATCGTGTCAATGATTTCCGTTTCAAAGATTGGCAGGATATGCAACTTGATTCTGATATCATCATGGGTCGTCTTTTGCATAATCGAATGGGCTATACAAATAAAGATACAATTCCGATGTTGCTCGGTCTGAAGCCTGAACCTTGGATTGGTCCAATGGAAGAAGAATTACTTCGACGAATACCGATTGGTGAAAATGTAACTCGCCAAGAGATTTTGGCAGATTTCCCAAAGGGTGATGAACACCGGGCATTACAACGTGATATCAAATACGCATTGTCGAATTTGGAACGCCAGATGCTTGTTGTCAAACAATTTGAAGATGTCTCAGGGCGTAGGCGCCGGTTATCGTTATTCCATCGAGTTCATGGCGTCTATGAAGCCATGGATTTCGAAAGTGCACTCGTTGACATCATACGCAGAATGGGGCCTGTTAAAGGAAACACACTCCGTTTCTATGTTTCACGCTCATTCGAAGACTTGACGATTGCATTGATGAATCTTGAGAAGGAAGGTCGAATTGCAAAGGTGATGGCTTTGGTCCCTGACCCTGAAGCATTTTACTGTATGCCTGAAGAAGTGGAAATGCTTCAACGGCCTCGCAGAGAAGACCGGAAAATGCGAATTTTAACCCAATCCGACCCCTATGTCTCGAGGTTTATTTGGGAAGTACGCAGTGTCCTTGACCGGGGTTGGTATCTTCCTGTCTTCAAAGGAATTGACCCGATTGGAAAAGTTTTGATGTTCAAGGTAAACGATTATTTGGTCATCAAGGATTTGCATATACCGACAGCATATCTCGATGAATTTTGCTCTGCATTCAAATTGCTTCTTGAAAACCATGCAGACCAATTGGTCGATGTTGCAGTTATGTCGAATTTCAACAGCGAACCTGTCATCAATTTAGATGACAAAACTCGCTCTGCGCTTGAATCAATTGGATTCAAGATGGCCGGAGAGAGAATGATTCGAGGAGGTGTCGTTGACCCTCAACCGAGAGAAATTGCTGAACGTGCACTCTTCTATCAACATCATTTGCATCAAAAAACCCGCTTAGAACACGAGAGTGCTGCAGTCAATAAAGTCAGTGAAATTCGTGATGATTTCGCGTTACGTGGACGATGTGAATTGTATCGAGTTGATTTGAAGAGTATGGCGAGTGCGAACCGTTTGCATCAAGGAGTGAATCTTCGGGGTCATCAAGTTTGGTCGACCTACGAACATTTCCAGAACCTACTTGCTATTCGAGGAGAGCCATACGAAGAGGATCTTTGGGACATCATCGAATTCTTCAGTAGTAATTCTGACCCAAATTTGTTCAAAGAACGACATGCATTGACGCAATCCGAATTTAGGAAATTAATTCAACCACTTATTCGCACCGGACATATTGTTCAAGATTTCAGAGGCGGTTTCCGAACAGTTAAACTCGTCAAAGATGTGGACCGTGTTGAATTACGGCGAGAATACTTGAGGAATTTAGTCAAAGAATATCCGGTCATCACGCTCAAACAAATCCTTCGATTAGCAGGGACCCCGTTCAAGCCCGAAGAGATAAAATCAGTTCTCAATTCATTCGAAGAAGATGAAACTTTGGTCAAAGGTTTCCTTATCGAAGATTTAGACCAAGTTTGTTGGGGCCGGAAAAATTTGCTTGAAGAAGCTCGAGAAATCCCTCCAATTCGGGACTTTGTACTTCCGCCTAGCGACCCGATTGCACCTTATTTCTCCGATATTTTGAAAGAACGATTTGGCTTTGGTTCCGCGTATCTTGTGTTCAAAAACGCAGAGCCTATCGCCGCCTTCAAAGCCAATACTCGTAACAATATTATCGATGTCAAAGACTATGAAGGCTCAGAAAAAGCCTGGCGTATCGTGAAAGAATTTGCTTGGGAACATCAAATGCCCCTCCATACCGAATTGAGAATCGGTGGAAAACGTCTCAAATGAACCATATTCATTGAGCATAATTTTCTCAAATTGGTGTGTAAAAACAACGCACCAATTCATTGATAAGTCAATGTGTTCACCAAAATTCATGAAAGCACAGACGGCTGTTGTCCTCTCAATTTTTCTTTTAAGTATTCTTTCCCCATTTTTCTCAACGGTGGAAGCAGAAAATTCAACAGGTATTGAAATTCTTGATTCTGCAGTCAATCCCTCAAATAATCACACCTATCATCTTCTTAGTGCCAGTTCGTGGGAAGATGCTGCAAACGCAGCACGTGGTTTAGATGGGTTCCTTACCACCATTGATGATGGTTTAGAAAATCAATGGATATTCGATACCTTTGCTTCCTTTGATAACCAATCGCGCCACCTTTGGACTGGCTTGTCAGATAACGATGAAGACGGATATTACAAGTGGCATGATGGAACACCTTTCTATTACAATAATTGGGGGGACAGTCAGCCATCAGAAGGCGGAGACGAAGATTTTGTCCACATCGCCAGCACAAACATGGGCAATATAATGCCAGGCTCTTGGAATGACTTGGAGAATGATCCTCAATACTTTCCAGTCTATGGCGTGGTAGAAGTTGGAGAGGGTGCAGACTTTTCACTCCGATTCGATGGCGAAGGCGACAATGTTGTCATACCTCATTCCGACGCTCTCAATATCTCGGGAAGCATCTCACTTTCTGCTTGGGTATTCCCATACTCTCTTGATGGTATCCAATTCATCACGATGAAAGGCGATTATGGTTGGGGGATGTATCTCAATAACGGTGCAATTGGTTATGCATCGGAATACAGCCTCTCGCAACACCCACTCTCCAACATGACGGTTGCAGAGGACGAATGGGCACACATTGAAGTCGAGTTAACCGAATCTGTCGGTGGAGAATTCCGTATTAACGGTGCACTTGCAGGAAACATTACTGCTGAAGAATCTCTTATTCCCCAAGGTGATTTTGGTTCGAATGATTGTTTTACTTCTGGCGAATCCTGTGATGAATTATACATCGGTAGTATGGGTGCTGGTTGTGATTGCAATTATTTTGAAGGACTTCTCGATAATATTTCGATCGGAACAATGACGTCGAATTCTACTGTTCATTGGTTCTCTAACTGGACTTTCCCTGAAGGTGAAGGTGCAACTACAGAGGATTCTTTATCCCATTTCGGTGAAATTAATGGTGCTGATTGGGTCATGCCTGATGGGACCATCGTAACCCAAGCAGTCGAATTGGAAAACGACCAAGATTTAACTATTGAATTTGCACAAGCCGGAGACCAGTTATTGTTCTATGGAGAAATAGATGATATGACAAAGGACATGTATTTTAGCATGTTTTCTTGGGGCGATTTTGGTAAAGAACCGACTACGATAGAGGTTTATATGTCCCATGAAACCATTCCAAGTTCGTGGGACCATGACGAATATTTTGATGCAGAATACAGTTATTTGTGGGAAGATTGGAGTTGGCCGGATGCAGGTACTTGGTGGATTGTTATCATACCAACTGAAGATATTGAAGACTTGACATTAACACTGACCTGGGTTGTTGCTGACCCTCCTCCAGAATTGGATGAAATGACTGAACTGTTTAACGGAATACCTGTAGCAGGTCAAAGCATTGACGTCGGTCGACAAGCATCTTTTGAAGACCGAGTTTTGTATTATTATGTCAACGTCACAGAACCACTTGCGAGTTTGACTGTTGAAACATACGGTGGAACAGGAAACATCAACCTCGGTCTTTCATGGGGTACAGTCCCGGACCCTTTTGACATGTTTGACAACTTTCCTTTCGAATCCGAAGAACCCGGTTGGGATGAGGATGAAGGGTCGGAAAGTAACGCGAAGATCGATTGGAGTAGCCAGCAGGGGAATGGCGAAGTAGCAACGCTGTATGACGTTGAACCTGGTTTGTATTATGCTACGGCATTCACCTATCAGCGTTCTCTCGACTTCACAATAAAATCGAGTTTTGCTTATGCACCTGACAACATCGTTCCTGAGGACGCAATCGAACTTTCACCAGGAATTGCATACGGTCCACTAAGTGGTTACGATGGGCTGCTACAATATTTCAAAATCGACGTACCAACTGGCACTGAACGTCTTGAAGTTGACCTCGATGAGGGATACGGCGAAGCAACTCTTTTCCTCCAATATTTGGATGCACCTGACGCAGCCAATTACGACCACCTTTCGGGTAGCCCTGGTGCAGGAGATATGGTTGGATTCAATGACCCAACACCTGGCATGTGGTATATTTTGGTGTATACTGAGGAGATTTTTGCCAATGTCATGATTACTGCATCGTTCGAAGACCGCTATGTTTGGAGCTACGATGGAACGCCAATTGAACTGTTCAATGGTGAAGAAATTTCAGGAATCGAAGCACCTCAAGGCGAAGAATTGTACTTTTATGTCATCTTAGAAAATCCAGGAGAATACCTTTCTGTTAGCACTTTTGGTGGCGATGGTCAATTAACCATCGAAGGTGAAGGTGAGCAGATTTTCTTTGATTGGGAAGATATGTTTGATGAGGAAGGTGGCGGACCTGGTGGACGGCAAATGCCGAACGTTGAATTCTCGACCGAAACAATCGTAGAACAATCAAATGGAAAAGGAACATTCCAAGAAATCTATATTGAAATGCCAGCAAATGGACGCTTTGATATTACTCTTCTTTCTGAAGATTCTTTTTCTGATGTGACACTTGTTGCACAATGGGAATATTCGGACCTGCCGCCGATTG
>MDSW01168395.1_pt1 | contig 37597 bp, 38 predicted proteins | sample 811171 | NCBI WGS metagenome assembly MDSW01 (sample SAMN05326641, study PRJNA326480) | marine metagenome | isolation source: seawater | place: Atlantic Ocean: North West | collected 2012 | reverse complement strand
TAACCGTCCACACTTCTCTTCTTAAATTTTTACAAATAAAATAGCTAATTAGGCTAAAAAGCCTAATAATTAACAACTTTTTCTATGTTGAGTGTGACGCTTATATGCTAAAATAAATGGAAATCAAGTGATTAGATTTAAAAAAAATCATTAAAAAAACTACAAAAATCAATGGTTTTTGTTAATTTAAACAAATGTTAAAATCAAAATTACTAAAATTTCTAGGTAAATATAACTTATATTTAATCACAGTTTTTTTAGTTTTTTCAAGCGTTATTGTAACAAATTATTTAACAAACTATAAAAAAAACCAAATAATTTTTTTACAAAAATTAATTGAAAACACTTACTTAAATAAAACAACATATTCTATTTTTGAAAAACTTGATCCAAGATATGAGACCATAATATATAAAATAAAATATGGAGATAGCTTTGAAAAATTATTAAATCAATTAGAAATAAGCAAGAATGAAAAAGATAAAATTCTAAAAAATTTTTTGAAACAAAAATATGCCAATAAACTGTTAAAAAACCATGAAGTGATATTTAAAATTGATAATAATGAACCTAAGAAAGTATTAGAATTTTCAATAGAAATATCGAAAACAAAATCAGTACTTTTTAGCAGAAATGTTGAAACAGATAAATTTAGTTACAATGAAATACAAAAAAATTTAAAAAGAAAACTTTCCTACAAGGAAGCTATTATTACAAACAGTCTATATGCATCAGCATCAAAGAATAAAATTCAACCTAATATAATTTTAGATTTTGCAAGAGTTTACGGATTTCAAATAGATTTCCAGAGGGATATATGGAAAAATGATAGCTTTCAACTACTTTATGAAACTTTTGTAGATGACGATAACAAAGTTTTAGATACTGGCAATATAATATTTGCAAATTTAAATCTACAAGGAAAAGATTTTGCTTTATATGGTTTTAAAACAAAGAAAGGTTATGATTATTTTGATAAGTACGGCAAAAGTATAAGAAAGAGTCTTATGAAAACTCCAATAAATGGTGCAAGACTTTCATCAAGCTTTGGAATGAGAAAACATCCAATACTTGGATTTAATAAAATGCATCAAGGAACAGACTTTGCTGCACCCATAGGGACTCCTATTATGGCTTCGGGTGATGGGAAAATTGTTCGAGCTAGATGGTGTGGAGGAGGAGGAAATTGTATAAAAATAAAACATAATTCTACATACTATACAGTTTATGCACATTTATCCAAATTCTCAAGAATTGCTAAGGAAGGCAATAGGGTTAGACAAGGTCAAATAATTGGATATGTTGGATCTACTGGATTGTCAACAGGACCACATTTGCACTATGAAGTCATTGAAAATGGAAAAAGAATTAATTCACAAACCTTAAAACTTCCGTCAGGTAAAATTCTTAAAGGTAAAGAGAGAGAATTATTTGAAATTGAAAAAATTAAAATTGATGTTACTAAATCTGAGTTGATATCTGGCTTAAATTAGTTTTCTATCTTTTTTTCTACAAATGTTGGGTTTTCTTCTTTTACTATCTCTTTAGATCCATTTGATGAATTAATCTTATTGCCAATATTTTCATTTTTGAGAACTTTTTGATCTAGTAAAATTCTTGAAAAATGATCTGCATGTTGAAAATAATTTTCTGAAAGGATTTTGTCTCCGTTGGAAAGCGCTTCTCTAGCTAAGTTATTGTATTTTTCAATTAGTTTGGATGCATTTTGATTATTTTTCCATTGATTTCTTGGTCTAAAGTTTGGATTACTTGAAAAATCAGATATTGATTTATTAATGCTTTCTTTTAAATGCATATTTTTACTTCCATTCTTCCTAAATCTATTTCTTCTAATATTATTTCTAAAGTTTTTCATTAATAAACTGATTAAATTTTAGTTGATATAAGGCATCTATAATTATTTCCAAGATCTTTGACAATTTCATTTATGTAAAATCTATTTTCTAATAATATTTTCTTTGTATTGTTAATTTGGTCAAAACCAACTTCTAAAAATAACATTCCTTTTTTTTTTATCAAAATTGAACTCTTTTTTATTACTTCTCTAATCTGAGAAAATCCATCATTTCCTCCATCTAAAGCAATTTTTGGTTCATGAAGCCAAATATCTTCTTCCAAATTCTTAATACTCAATGATTTAATATATGGAGGATTAGATATGATTATATCATATTTACCAGTACAAAATTTGTCAATATTTGAATTAATAAATTTAATTCTATTTTCCAACTGTTGTATTTTTGCATTAACTTTAGCAACTTTCAATGCATTTTTTGAAATATCCACTGCTGTTATAAAGGTTTTTTTTCTTTCTTTTAATATTGACAAAGCAATACATCCACTTCCTGTACCGATATCTAAAATATTTTTTGATGAATTTATTGGTATTTTTTTTAAAACTTCTTCAACTATTGTCTCGGTATCTGGTCTAGGTATCAAAACATCAGAATTAACTATAAATTTCTCTTTCCAAAACTCTTTATATCCAATTAAGTATGCCACTGGTTCTTTTTTTTTTCTACGATAAATCAAATTTAAAAAATATTTGTACTCATTTTCACTAATTTTATTTTCTAAATTAAGCAAAAGATCTTCTCTTTTCAAATTTAATACACTTGACAAAATAATCTCAGCATCTAACTGGGCAGTTTTAATTGAATGATTTTTTAATATTTCAGATGCTTTATTTAATGTTTTATAATAGTTCATTTTAATTTAAATTGCTCAATTCTTCTTCTTGAGCTTGTAATGTTAAACTTTCAATCATTTCATCAAAAATTTCACCTTGCATAAATTCTTCTAGCTTATGTAATGTTAAATTAATTCTGTGATCTGTTACTCTACCTTGAGGAAAATTATAAGTTCTAATTCTTTCTGATCTATCGCCACTTCCAATTTTATTTTTTCTATCAATAGATCTTTCTTCATCTCTTTTTTGTCTCTCTAATTCATATAACCTTGATCTTAATATTTTTAATCCTTTTTCTTTATTCCTTATTTGAGATTTTTCATCCTGTTGGCTTACAACAATCCCAGAAGGAATATGAGTAATTCGAACAGCTGAATCTGTTGTATTTACACTTTGGCCTCCAGGCCCACTACTTCTAAAAACATCAATTCTTAAATCTTTATCCTCAATTTTTACATCAACTTCCTCAGCTTCTGGCAAAACCGCAACTGTAGCTGCTGATGTATGTACTCTTCCTTGAGTCTCAGTATCTGGAACTCTTTGAACTCTATGAACTCCACTTTCATATTTTAAAGACGAATAAATATTTTTTCCTTTAATTGAAGCAATCACCTCTTTTAATCCACCTGCTTCACTTTTTGATATACTAATTATTTCTAAGCTCCATTTCTTCTTATGACTTACTTTTTCATACATCCTAAATAAATCAGAAGCAAATAAACTAGCTTCTAATCCACCAGTACCAGCTCTTATTTCTATTATTGCATTTTTACTATCTGCCTCATCCTTGGGTAATAAAAAAATTTTAATTTTTTTCTCATTTGATAACTTTTTTTCAACCAAGTCTTTTAATTCTTTTCCTGCAAAATCTTTCATTTCCTTATCACTATCTTTATCATTTATAATTTTTTCTAATTCATCTTTTTCTTTATCAAATGATAAGTATTCTTTTGCTTCAATAATAATTTCATTTAAGTCAGAATATTTTTTTGACATTTCAGCAAATTTATTTTTATCAATATCCTCTGATGACAATTCTCTTTCTAGAATCCCATGCTTAGAGATCAAGTCTCTTACTTTTTCTACAGGTATCATTATTTAATTTTTTCTAGTTCCTCTGCTTTTTCCTCTACAAGATTTACAACCTTGGATACAATTTGATCATTTGAAATTTTCTCTGATTGAATTCCTTTTAAATATAGCATATTGCTATTTTTTCCACCACCAGTGATGCCAATATCCGTAAATGCAGCCTCTCCAGGTCCATTAACAACACAACCAATTATGGAGAGTGTTATTGGAGTTTTTATGTGTGAAAGTTTTTTCTCTAATAATTTTACTGTTTCTATTACTTTAAATCCTTGCCTTGCACATGAAGGGCAAGAAATAATTTTTACTCCTCTATTTCTTAGATTAAGTGATTTTAAAATTTCATTACCTATTTTAACCTCCTTAACAGGATCATCTGATAAAGAAACTCTTATTGTATCACCAATCCCCTCAAGCAAAAGAGTTCCCAGTCCAATGGATGATTTGATACTACCGGGTAAAAAACTACCAGATTCAGTTATACCTAAATGTAGAGGATAATTTGTAATACCAGAGAGTTGTCTATATGCGCCTATTGATAAAAAAACATCTGATGATTTTACACTAATCTTTAAATTAAAAAAATTTTCATCTTCAATTATTTTTACATTTCGTATTGCACTTTCAACTAAAGCTTCTGGGCAGGGTTCTTTATATTTTTCTAAGATATCTTTTTCTAAAGACCCAGCATTAACTCCTATTCTTATTGCACAGTTATTGTTTTTAGCAGCAGATATTACTTCTTTTATTTTATTCTTATCACCTATATTTCCAGGATTTATTCTTAAACATTTTGCACCAGCTTCTGCAGACTCAATTGCTCTTTTATAATGAAAATGTATATCAGCAATGATCGGAACAGATGCATGCTTAACAATTTCTTTTAGTGCCAAACTACTTTCTTTATCTGGAACAGAAACTCTAACTAACTCCGCACCTTCATTTGCTATTTCGTCTATTTGTTTTAATGTTGCTTTTACATCAGTTGTAATTGTATTAGTCATTGATTGAACTGATATAGGATTGTCATTACCAACTAATACATTTCCTATATTAATAGCCTTAGTTTTTTTTCTTTTAATTTCTCTAAATGGTCTAATGTTCATTTTAATTATCTAATTTAAACTCTTTATGAAGAGCTGATACTGCCTTTTTAACATGTTTCTTGCTTATCAAAACAGATATTTTAATTTCTGAGGTTGAAATAACTAAAATATTAATATTTTTACTACTTAAAGCTTGAAACATTCTATATGTAACTCCTGGAGTTGTAATCATACCAACACCAATAATTGACACTTTAGAAACATTTTTATCTATAATTATTTTTTTGTAATTAATTTTTTTATTTTGTTTTAATAGTTTATGAGTTTTGTTTAAATCTTCAGATTTAATTGTAAATGTTAAATCAGTTTCTTTGCCATCCGCAGATATATTTTGTACAACCATATCAACATTTATATTATTTTCTGAAAGAGGTTTAAAAATAGATGCAGCTATCCCTGGTTTATCTTTAACGCCAACAAGAGTTATTTTTGTATCATTTTTTGTAGATGAAATTCCTGTTATTATTTTACTATTAATAATATTTTTTTTTTTTGTTATTAGAGTTCCATTTTTTTTAATAAATGTTGATTTAACATCTATATCAATTCTATTAAGTCTAGCATCTTGAACTGACGAGGTTTGCATGACTTTTGAGCCAAGCGATGCCATTTCAAGCATTTCCTCATAAGAAATTACATTAATTTTTTTTGCTTTTTTATAAATTTGGGGATCTGTAGTCATGACACCAACTACATCGGTAAAAATTATACATTTTTCAGCTTTGAAAAATTTTGCCAACATTATCGCGGTTGCATCAGAACCACCTCTTCCTAAAGTTGTAATTCTATTATCAAAATTTATACCTTGAAAACCTGTAATTATTGGGACCCCTCCTGATTTCAAATATTTTTTGATATTACTTTGTTTAATTTCTCTAATTTTTGCTGAAGTATATTTTCCTTCAGCAACAATTGGAATTTGCCAAGACATCCAAGATCTAGATTTATATCCAATATGACACAATCTGCCAGCTATTAGTGCACATGACATTTGTTCACCTGATGAAACAAGCGCATCATATTCTGATGTATTAAAATCAGAAGATAATTCTTTAGATTTTTTAATTAGATCGTTTGTTACTCCGCTCATAGCAGAAGAAACAACAATTACTTTATATTTTTTCTTTATGAAACTTATAATAATATCAACGACTTTTTTTATTCTTTCCACTGATCCTACAGAAGTGCCTCCAAATTTAAGTACAACAATTTTCATTGATAAAATATTTTTTAAATTATTAAATTATATTGATAAAATACATCTTAAATGTAAAGTCAATATAGAATGAAAAGAAGTACAATAAATAAAGAAGAAATAGATAAATTTTCTAAGCTATCTGATGAGTGGTGGGACCCTGATGGGAAATTTAAACCATTACATAAATTTAATCCAGTAAGAATCGAATATATTAAAAAACATATTATTAACCACTTCAAAATTAATAAAACACAATTTCCACTAAAAAATTTAAAAATTTTAGATATAGGTTGCGGAGGTGGTTTACTTTCTGAACCAATGTCTAGGCTCGGAGCTAATGTAACTGGCATAGATGCTTCAGAAAAAAATATAAAAATAGCTAAAGCACATTTAAAGAAAAGTAAATTAAAAATAAAATATTTTTGTGACTCTCCAGAAAATTTCAAAAAAAAAGAAGAATATGATGTAATCTTAAATATGGAAATAGTTGAACATGTAGATGATGTTGAATTATTTATAAGAAAAAGTTCTGAACTATTAAAAAAAAAAGGCATAATGTTTATAGCTACTTTAAATAAAACTTTAAAATCTTATATCTTTGCTATCGTTGGCGCAGAATATATTTTAAGATGGCTACCTATTGGAACACACGAATGGGGTAAATTTATCAAACCTGACCAACTAGTTGAATATGGTAAAAAAAATTCGTTAGAATTAAAAAATATTGATGGGATGAAATTTAATCCATTAATAAATGAATGGAATATTAGTAAAGATAGTTCTGTAAATTATATAGCCGAGTTTAGAAAATTTTAATTTTCTTTATCATTTAGCCAAGGTATCATTTCAGTTTCAATTCCCTCATCCTTAAGTTCATTAATTTCTTTAAAAGATGCATTTCCATATATACCTTTTTTTGATTTTTCATCATTATAATGGATCAATCTAGCCTCATAAGCAAAATTTTCGCCAACATATTCAAAATTATTTTTTATAAAATTTTTATACTCTTTTAATTTATTTTTAATATTTTTGTGGTTAATTTTTTGGTAATCTTTGACGGAGTTTTTTTTATTTATTACGGATGGTGCCATTAAAGATTTATCAATTTTTGTAGACTCGCAAATTGTACAGGTTAAATATTTATTTTTTTTAAGCTTTTCAAACTCTTTTGAAGATGCAAACCAACTATTAAAAATATTAGAACAATTTTTACAAATTAATTTATATTTGATCATAAAGAGAGATATAATTGTTAGTTTTTAGTTATCAATATCATTAAGTCCTGTAATTAGAATTAATATCTATATAATCTTTTGTTAAATCCATTGTATATGCAGTAAAGTCCTTTTTTCCATTACTTAGATCAACATTAATTTCTATATTTTCATTTTTCATATAATTTTTTACCTCATCTTCTTTATATAACTTTGAAAGCTGTCCATTCTCTAAAATCTTATAATTTCCAAACCTTAAAAATAATTTATTTAATTTTAGATTTACTTTTGATTTACCAATCGCCATAATTACTCTACCCCAATTGGGATCTTCACCAGCAATTGCAGTTTTAACTAAAGGTGAATTAGCAATTGAAAAAGATATTCTTTTTGCATCTTCCTCCGTTTTACAATTTTTTACATTGATTGTTATAAACTTAGAGGCTCCTTCTCCGTCTGCAGCTACTCTTTTTGCAAGATTAAGCAGAACCTTATGCAAAGAATTATTAAAACTGGAAAGTTTATTATCTTTAATGTTTTTAATTTCTGAATTATTCACATTTCCAGTTGCAAAAATTGAAACCATATCATTAGTACTTGTATCTCCGTCGCAAGTAATTGCATTAAAAGTTCGCTGAATATTTTTTGCCAAAAGTTGTTTTAAAATACTTCCAGATATACTCGCATCTGTAAATACGAAACCTAATGTTGTAGCCATATTAGGGAAAATCATTCCTGATCCTTTTGCTAATCCATAAATTTTTATTTGCTTTTTTCCAATATAACACTCTTCCATTGCTAATTTTGGTTTTAAATCAGTTGTTAATATTCCCATGGCAGCTTTCATCCAAATATATTTATTTTGTGTATATTTTATTTTTTCAACTAACTCAGGAATAGATGAATTTATTTTTTCAGTTGGAAACTGTTCTCCTATAGTGCCTGTACATGCAAAAAGAATATCTGATGGTTTCACTTTATCAGGGCTAGTTTCATCTATCTTTTGTTTTTCACTTAATTTTTTTGATAATTCTTCAGCTAAAAATTTTAAACTTTTATAACCATTTTTCCCTGTTAATGCATTTGCATTTCGAGTATTGATTAATAGTGCTTTTATTTTTTTAGATTTAATATTTAAATTCCATTTTATATTTTCAGATACTATCTTTGACTGAGTATAGACTGATGCATGACTTGCACCATTTCTAAAATAAAATAGAACAAGATCATCTCTTTTCTTATTATATAAATTAGCGCTAGTTGTTGATATTGACAATCCATCAATATGATCTAGATCTTGAAAATGACCCATTTTTGAGTTTTTGTTTCTAGAATCTATAAAATCACTAAAGTAAAAGGCCATACTATTTAAAAATATAATTTTGTTACTATATTAGACAGTATATTTAAATTAAATGTCAATAAAGAAATAAATGTTAAACCCACTAAATTTTTTCAAAAAATTCATTAAATCTAGCAATCAGATTGAGCTGGGAAAAATTCAAAAAATTGTTGATAAAGTAAATACTTTTGAAAATAAAATCTCAAATTTAGACGATAAGAGTTTTCCAAAAAAAACTGAAGAATTTGTTAGAAAAATTAGTGAAGGTGTTTCTTTAGATAAAATCTTACCTGAAGCTTTTGCTTTAGTAAGAGAAGCTTCAAAAAGAATAAATAATGAAAGGCACTTTGATGTTCAAATAATAGGAGGAGCAGTTCTTCATCAAAATAAAATAGCTGAAATGAAAACTGGAGAAGGTAAAACTTTGACAATTGTTTTATCTGCTTACCTTAATGCCTTAAGTAAAAAAGGAGTGCATATTGTTACTGTAAATGATTATCTTGCAAAAAGAGATTGTGAGAATATGGGTAAAATTTATAACTATTTAGGTTTAACCTCTGGTTATATAAATAATGATCAAACAGATGAGGAAAGAAAGGAGAATTATAATTGTGATATTACATACGCAACTAATTCAGAGCTTGGATTTGATTATTTAAGAGACAATATGAAATTTTCGTCTGAAGTAATGGTACAAAGAGGACATAATTATGCAATAGTTGATGAAATTGACTCATGTTTAATTGATGAAGCAAGAACTCCCTTGATTATTTCTGGTGCAGTCGAAGATAAAACTAGTGAATATCTTGCAGTCGATAAATTAATTAAAAAACTTAATCCAGAAGATTTTGAAATAGATGAAAAAGATAAAAATATATTATTAACAAATAATGGGATTGATAATGTAGAAAAAATTTTTTCATCAGCTGGGATTCTAAAGAATAAAAATTTTTATGATCCTCAAAATTTAAATTTAGTACATCTAGTCAACCAGGCATTAAGGGCAAATCATCTATACCAAAATGGTAGGGACTATATAGTAAAAGATAATAAAATTATTATTATAGATGAACAAACAGGCAGACAACTGCCAGGTAGAAGATTTGGTGATGGTCTCTCTCAAAGCATTGAAGCAAAAGAAAAAGTAAAAATTCAATCAGAGAACCAAACAGTTGCATCGATCACATATCAAAATTATTTCAAACTTTATAATAAACTTTCTGGTTGTACTGGAACAGCATTGACAGAGGCTGAAGAATTTTTTGAAATTTATAAACTACCAGTAATTACAATACCTACAAATAAAAAAATGATTAGAACCGATTGGAACGATAAAATTTTTAGAACATCAAAAGAAAAAGATGAAGCTATAGTTCAAAAAATTGCTGATATATATTCAAAAGGTCAACCTATTCTAATATTCACTGCTAGTATAAATAAGTCTGAGCATTATTCAAAATTATTAAATAATAAAAAAATTGAACATTTAGTTTTAAATGCAAAAAATCATGAAAGAGAAGCTGAAATAATAGCAAATGCAGGAAAAAAATTTTCTGTAATTATAACAACAAGTATATCAGGTAGAGGAGTAGATATTAGATTAGGTGGAAAAGATTTAGAAAATAATCAAAAAGAAGAAATTAAATCTTTAGGTGGTTTATTTGTAATAGGAACAGAGAGAATGGAAAGTAGAAGAGTAGATAATCAAGCTAGAGGCAGGTCTGGAAGACAAGGTGATGAGGGAAATTCTATATTTTATGTAAGTCTAGAGGACGATTTAATGCGAATTTTTGGATCTGAGTCAATGAACAACATATTACAAAAACTTGGACTTAAAGATGGAGAAAGTATTGATCATCCATGGATAAATAAAGCTCTAGAACGAGCTCAACAAAAAGTCGAGTCAAGAAATTTTGATGTTAGAAAAACTTTACTGAAATTTGATAATGTATTGAATGATCAGAGACATGTAATTTTTACCCAAAGGAATAATATTATTGAATCTGAAAATTCCTTTAATATTGCTAATGATTTTTTAGATGAGGTAATAATTGATCTGTTAGATATCAAAAATGCAAATTTATCTAATCCAAAAAATAGTGAATTTAAAAATAGCCTTAAACAGGTTGCAGGGAAAGCCTTTAGTAATGAGGAAATAGATAATCTTTCAAATATGAATGAGGAAGAATTTAGAAAAAAAATAAAAGAAAAATTTGGAAATCAAAGAGATGAGAGGGAGAAAATTTTAGGAAAAGAACAATCAGCTAAAATAGAGAAAAGAATTTTTTTACAACTAATTGATCAAAATTGGACTTCACATATACAATATCTTGAACAATTAAGAACTGTAATTGGATTGAGATCATATGGACAAAGAGATCCTTTGATAGAATACAAGAAAGAAGCTTTTACACTTTTTGAAAATTTATTAAATAAATTAAAATCAGATTTGGTAACTATCCTTTTAAATTTGAGAGTAATTACAGAAACTGAAACTGAGAATGTTGAAAATAAACCAAAAAAAACATCTTCTAATCCAAAGTGTCTTTATATAATAAAAAAGGGAGAAAAAATTTCAAGAAATGAAAGATGTCCTGCTACTGGAAAAAAATTTAAACAGTGTTGTGGATCTTTATAATAAAAATAAAACAAAACTTGAAATTAATATTGCTAAAATTATTAAAATATAATTCTTTTTAATTGAATAAAAATTTTTAATCTTATCAACAATTGACGATTTCATAGCTAAATTATCCATAACTTCTTGATTGCTTGAGAAGCCTTTATTTCTACCAATTGATAAAAATTTATTTTTTCTTTGTAATAAAATTTCATCACCATTTAAATTAGAAAATATTTCTAAATTTTTTCTTATAGAGTTTCTAACATTTTCTAAGATTATATCTTTATCTCTATGAGCGCCACCGAGAGGTTCTGGGATAACTTCATCTATAATTTCTAAGTTAAGAAGATCTTTTGAAGATAATTTCATTGCCTCAGAAGCTTCTAAGGTTTTTTTTGGATCTCTCCATAAAATGGTTGCACATCCCTCAGGTGAGATTACAGAATAAATTGCATTCTCTAGCATTAAAACTTTATTTGATGAAGCTAATGCAATTGCGCCTCCAGATCCTCCTTCTCCAATGATAATAGAAATTGTTGGAACAGTTAATTCCATGCAACACTCAATTGATCTTGCAATTGCTTCTGCTTGTCCTCTCTCTTCAGCTCCAACACCCGGATAAGCTCCTGGGGTATCAATAAAAGAAATAACAGGAATTTTAAATTTGTTTGCCAATTTCATTAGTCTGATTGTTTTTCTATATCCTTCAGGTCTCATCATGCCAAAATTTCTTTCAATTCTTGATTCTAAATCCTCACCTTTTTCTTGCCCAATAATTAAAACTGATTGACCTTCAAATTTACCAAACCCAGAAATAACTGATTTGTCCTCTCCATAAAATCTATCTCCTGAAAGGGAGATAAAATTCTCAAAGAGATTATCAATAAAAAATTTAGCTTTTGGTCTATCTTCATGTCTAGCAACTAAAACTGTTTGCCAAGAATTAAGATTTGAGTAAATTTTTTTGAGTTTTTGGTCAATTTCATTTTGTAAATTAGAAATTTTACTAGTATCTACTTCTGAAAGACCTTCCTGATTATAAGGATCCTTAAGCTTATCTAGCTCATTTTCTAAGTTTTTTATCTCAGTTTCAAAATTTAAATAATTTTTCATTAAAAAGTTATTTATTATAATTAAAAACGGCAATAAAGTGTCTAAAAAAATAAAATTTTTAAATATGCTATTATGAGTGAAAAATACATAAAAATAGAGAACTTATCTGTTTCAGAAATATTATATAAATTTGTTAATGAGGAATTAATACCTGGAACAGATATAGATCAAAAAAATTTCTGGAAAGGATTCGATAGAACCCTACACGATCTTGCTCCTAAAAATAAAGAACTTTTAAAAGTAAGGGAAAAAATTCAAATGGAAATTGATAAATGGCATATTGAAAATTCTATTTTAGATTTTAATCAAAATGAGTATGAAAAGTTTTTAAAAGAAATTAATTACCTGAAAGATGAAGGGCCAAATTTCATTATAAAAACTAAAAATATTGATAGTGAAATTGCAAAAATAGCTGCACCACAATTAGTAGTTCCCATAATGAATGCTCGTTATGCTTTAAATGCTGCAAATGCAAGGTGGATGAGTTTATATGATAGCCTTTATGGAACAGATGTTATTGAGTCTGAAGAATCAGCTAGTGAAAGGTACGACCCCGAAAGAGGCTCAGAAGTAATAAAATTCACTAAAAAATTTTTAGATAAGCATTTCTCATTAAACAATTATAGTTGGTCAAAAGTTACAGATATAAAAATAATTAATAATGAATTAAATATTTTTATAATCAATAATAAAACAACAATTAAGGATGATAATAAATTTATAGGCTTTAGAGGTAGAGCCGATAAGCCTTCAGCGATAATTCTTGAAAATAATAATCTTCATTTAGAAATAATAATAAATCCAGATGCATTTAGTGCAAAAGGTGATCCAGCTGGAATATCAGATATAATAGTTGAATCGGCAGTTACAACTATTTGCGATCATGAAGACTCGGTAGCAGGAGTAGATGCTGAAGACAAAGTTTTAGGCTACAGAAATTGGCTAGGATTAATGAGAGGGAATCTTAAGACAGAGTTTGAAAAGGGAGGAAAAAAATTTCAAAGAAAATTAAATCCTGATAGAAAATTTATTAGAAAAGATGGAAAAGAATCTAAATTACATGGTAGATCTTTATTGTTAAACAGAAATGTTGGTCATTTAATGACTAGTTCAGCTATTCTTCTCAGTGATGGTTCTGAAATACCCGAGGGAATAATGGATGCGTTTATGACTAGCTTAGCCTCCTTGCATGATATTAAATCTAAGAGTAATTCAAGAATGGGTTCAATTTATATTGTTAAACCAAAAATGCATGGACCAGATGAAGCTAAATTTACAGATCTTATTTTTTCAAAAGTTGAAGAAATTTTAAATTTAGAAAAATATACAATTAAATGTGGAATCATGGATGAGGAAAGAAGAACATCAGCTAATCTAAAAGAATGTATTAGAGAATTACAAAATAGAGTTTTTTTTATCAATACAGGTTTCTTAGATAGAACAGGTGATGAGATGCATACTTCAATGGAGGCAGGACCAATGATTAAGAAAGGTGATATGAAATCATCTAAGTGGATACAGGCATATGAAAATAATAATGTTAACATTGGTTTAGAATGTGGATTTTCTGGAAAAGCACAAATTGGTAAAGGTATGTGGGCAATGCCTGATAAGATGTCAGATATGATGAAACAAAAAATTAGCCATTTAGAAGCTGGTGCAAATTGTGCTTGGGTACCATCACCAACTGCAGCTGCACTTCATTCGCTTCACTATCATGAAATTGATGTATTTAAAAAACAAAGTGATTTAAAAGATAGAGAAAAAACTAAAATTTCAGATCTTCTTTCTTTGCCAGTTATTAATAAACCTAACTGGTCAATAGAAGAAATAAATAAAGAGATATCAAATAGTGCTCAAACTATTTTAGGTTATGTAGTTAGGTGGATTGACCAGGGTATTGGTTGTTCAAAAGTACCTGATATAAATAATATAGGATTAATGGAAGATAGAGCTACTTTGAGAATTTCATCTCAGCATATTGCTAATTGGTTACACCATGGATTATGTAGTAAAAAGCAAGTATTAGAAATTTTAAAAAAGATGGCAAAAGTTGTTGATGAACAAAATAAAAATGATTCTAATTACGAAAAGATGTCTCCAAAATATTATAATTCAATAGCCTTTAAAACTGCGTGTGACTTAATATTTCAAGGAAGATATCAACCTTCTGGTTACACTGAACCTCTACTACATTTAAATAGATCAATTAAAAAAAGTTGATTTTATTGCTAAATTTTTTGTCTATTTTTAAATGCTGATATCAATGTACCATCATCTAAATTTTCTATTTCACCACCGACCGGCAAACCCTGAGCAAGTTTAGATACTTTTACATCTAAGTTTTTTAAACTATCTTGAATGTAAAATGCAGTAGTTTGTCCCTCAACTGTAGCACTAGTAGCTAAAATTATTTCTTCAATTTTGTCCTTCTTAATTCTGTTTATTAGTGAATCTATTAATAAATCATGTTTTGAAGTATTATTAGAACTAGAAATTGTTCCTCCTAAGATATGATAGTAACCTTGATATATGCTTGAGCTTTCTATAGACCATTGGTCAGCAATATTTTCAACTACACAAATTTTGTTAAATCTTTTTTTTGAATTTTCACAGTTATAACAACCATTTGAATTAGATTTAAGTGCTCCACAATTTTTACATCTTGAAATTTCTTTATAAACATCTGCTAATGCTTTGGCAGTCGGTTTTATCAATTCTTCTCTATTATTTATTAATTTTAAAACTATGCGCTTTGCTGATTTTGGTCCTAATCCTGGTAGCTTAGAAATTAGCCTAACTAATTCTTCTATTTCTTTAATATTTTGCATTAAGTTATAATGGCCACTTAAATCCAGGAATACCAAAACCACCAGTAGCTTTTGAAATTTCTTCTGAAGTTTTAGATTTTAATTGAGATTTAGCATTATTATGAGCGGCTTGAATTAAATCTTCTATTATAGCTTTATCCTCTTTCAACAAATCTGATGACAAATCTATGTTGGTTATTTCACCTTCTCCGTTTAAGGTTACTTTTACTGAATCTGCACCAGAAACACCAACTACTTTTATATTTTTTATTTTTTCCTGGCTTTCTTTAATAATATTCTCCATTTCTTTAGCTTTATCTAGTATTTTATTAAAATCAGTCATCAATTTTACCTTTTAATTCTACATCAATTAGTTCTGCATCAGGAAATAAATCTAAAATTTTTTTGTATTTTTCATTTGATTTTGTTTCAAACATAATTTGTGATTTATTTTTTTTATCTTTTTCTTTAATTGTTTCATTTCCTTTTTCTTTTGAAAAAGTAATTATCCATCTTTTTTGTGTCCATTCATATAATTTAGATGAAAGATCTTTTACAAAGTTTTTGTTTAAATTATCATTAAATGAAATTTCAATCCTTTGATTTTCAAAGTAAACTAAATTTACATGAGTTTCTAATTCATATTTAAGCTGTACTTCTTTTTTTTTATTACAGATATTTATCAGATCATCAAAATTAACAATTTGCTCAACTTTATCAAAAATTTTATTTTTTGGTTTTATTTGATCTTCCTGAAAAATATTTTTTATTTGACTGACAGTTTTATTTTTTGAATCTAGATTTTCATTATTTTGATAATCTTTTTGTACATTATCTCTATCAAGATTGATATCTTCAATATATTTATCAAATTTATCTTTATCGATATTTAAATCTGAAATATCTATTAAGTGCATTAACCTTATTAAAAACATTTCAATGGACAAATTTTGGTTTGATACAATCTCAAGCTCATCTAAAGTTTTTATAGTGAACTGCCAAAACACTAATAAGGTCTTTGAGTCTACCATTTCAGATATTTTTAGTATTTCATCGAACTCTTTGTCGTTAATTTCAAAATTATTACCTTCTGATTTTAAAGATTTTATGTTTTTAAAATAATATAGAATCTCTAAAAAATCATTCATGAATGTCTTGGGATCAACTCCTTGATCATACATGCCTCTATAAATTTTTATTACTTCATCTTCATTTCCTTCAAATAAATTTTTAAAAAGATTTATTAAAAAGCTCTTATCTAAATATCCAAATATTCTTTGAGCTGAAACTAAGTTCAATTCTTTATCTGTTGTATTACTTATCATTGCTCTATCTAGTAGCGATAAAGCATCTCTAACTGAGCCTTCAGAAATTTTTATTATCAATTTTAATACCTCATCTTTTATTTTTCCCTTTTCTTTTTCTTTTACATCTTTGATAAATTTAAATAATTCGTTTGACTTTACTCTAGACAAATCAAATCTTTGGCACCTGGATATCACTGTCACAGGAATTTTTTTTATTTCAGTTGTGGCAAATATAAACTTTAAATATTGAGGAGGTTCTTCCAGAGTTTTTAAAAGAGCATTAAAAGCTTGTTTACTTAACATATGAACTTCATCAATGATAAAAATTTTATATTTTGCTGTTGAAGGTCCATATTTAGAAAATTCAATTAAGTCTCTGACATCATCAACTCCAGTTTTGCTTGCTGCATCCATTTCAAGTACATCTAAATGATTGGAATTAGTTATAGCTTCACAGTTTTCACATAAATTGTCTAAACAAATATTATCAATTCCTTTTATACAATTTAAAGATTTTGCAATGATCCTAGCAATAGTTGTTTTTCCAACCCCTCTTATGCCAGTAAACAAATATGCATTGGGTATTTTATTTGATTTTATAGAATTATATATTGTTTCAGATATTAATTCTTGTCCTATAAGGTCTTTAAATTGAGACGGCCTATATTTTAATGCCAATACTTTTGAATCTTTAGACATAAATTTATTAATTAAGGGCCAATCAACCTAGAAAATTACTGGTTACTGCTGCTTTCTTTCGAATCTGACAGGATTTACCGTACATCTACCTGATTGACCCAAACTTATTATATCAGTAATTTTTTTTAATCTACAAATAATTTAATTCTTTTTACTTCTGTCTAAAAGGGTCCTGATTAAACACACCCAACAATTGAAACTCTGAACAATGTACTTCAAGGTCTCTTAAAGCTCCAGCAACTTTTTCCTCTGATATATGACCCTGAACTTCACAAAAAAAATAATAAGATGAAAAAGTGCCTTTTTCAGGAAAAGATTGAAGTTTTGTCATATCTATTTGCCTTAAACTTAAACCTGTTAAAGATTGAAAAAGAGCTGCAGGCTTATTTTTTAATTTAAATAAAAAAGATGTAATATATTTTCCACCTTGTTTATATTCAGGTTGTTCAATATTTTTTTGAAAAACTACAAAACGAGTAAAATTTTCTTTTTCATCTTGAATATCAGACTTTAAAACATCTAAACCATAAATTTCTGCACTTAATTTTGATGCTATTGATGCTTTAGTTCTATCTTTTGTTTTAGCAACATATGCAGAACTCCCAGCAGTATCTGCCATTACAACCTCTTTAAATTTATTTTTTCTAATAAAGCCACTAGTTTGACTTAGAGCAGCTGTATGAGAATGCACCTCTTTAATTTCTTTTAGTTTTGTTCCTGGCAATGCCAAAAGATTATGATTTATTGGAAAAAAATGTTCTGCAAAAATATTTAATCTATATTTTAAAATAAGTGTTTCGATATTTATTGAACCTATAAGTTGATTTTGTTCAGGTATTATTGCCTTAATATTGCTGTCGTTTTTTGCTAATTCAAAAGCATCTTGAAATGTTCTGCATGGAATTGTTTCGCAACCTTTATAGTTTATTTTTGCACAAGATTCGCTATAGCTTCCTGCAATACCTTGATATGCAATTTTCATAATTTAAATCTTATATTCCATTATCTTTTTTAATGCTAGATAATCTTCCATTGTATCAACTCCTATCGGGGTAAATTTTGCTAAAGCTACATTTATATTTATTCCATTATCCATTGCTCTCAATTGTTCGAGTTTAAGCTTCATTTCATTATCAGATTGTTTAAATTTAACAAATTTCCTTAAAATACTCGTCTTATAAATATATATCCCAATATGATGAAAAACATTACTTTGACTTTTTTCTGTGCTTCTTAAAAAATTTTCAGCAATTGGAAAGTTTTCTTCATTAAGATTAGTTTTAGTTAAAACTTTAACAATATTTTTATTTGAAAAAACAGATAAATCATTAATTTTTGATGCAAGAGTTCCTATATCAGAATTATTTTTTTTTACAAAATGATCTAATTTTTTTAAATCGTCAATATTAATATTTGGTTCGTCTCCTTGTAAATTAATAATATAATCCACATTTTCTAGTTTTAGTTTTTCAAATAAATAATAAATACGATCAGAACCTGTTTTAAAATTACTACCAGTAAGAATTGCTTTACCACCATTTTTTTCTACATCTTCTACTATCTCAGCATCTTCTGCAGCTACAAAAACATCTCCAAGTTTTGCCTGATTAGCCTTTTTAACTACATGAGAGATTATGGATAAATCGTTTATCTTTAAAAGAGGCTTTCCAGGTAGTCTGGTTGCTTTAAGCCTAGAGGGTATTAATATTAATGTTTTTTGCATTGTAAATTTACTAATTTATGCGTCTAAGGGACGCAAATAATTAAATTAAATTATTTAAGTATTTTACGATTTAACATGTTATAGGGGTAAAAGACATAAAAATTTAAATGAACTCGTTTGAAATTCAAAAAATAATTTCTGCAATTCTAATCACAATATTAGTAATTTTTGGAATTGGTAAAATTTCTGATTTTATTTTCGATAAAGATACTAGCTCAGTTGTAGCTTATAAATTAGACCCACCAGAAGGTAGCGATGCTAAAGATGAAGAAGAAACAAAACTAGATTTAAATGCAATGTTTGCTCTTGCCGATTTAGCTCATGGTGAAAAGGTTTTTAAAAAATGTGCGGCATGTCATAGTATAAAGCAAGGTGGTGGCAATAAAATAGGTCCTAAGCTTTGGAATGTAATGTTTAGATCTGTTGGTGGAGTTGAAGATTATAAATATTCAAAAGCTTTATCATCGTACAACAAAGAATGGAATTGGGAAGAAATGAATGGTTTTTTAATTAAACCATCTACTTGGATTAAAGGAAATAAAATGGGTTTTGCTGGGTTAAAAGATGAAAAAGATAGAGCTTCTGTAATTGCATACCTTAATCAAAATAGTGAAAATCCTAGGGACTTACCTTAATTTTCCAAGACAGTATAATAAGATACTTTTTTGCACATGAACTCTATTTAAAGCTTGTTGCCAAACATAAGATTGCTTTCCTAAAAAAACATCTTCACTAACTTCAGAACCACGCGGCAAGCAATGAAGAAAAATGCAATCTTTTTTTGCATAACTCATTAATTTTTTATCAATTTTAAATTTTTTAAATTGTGAAATTTTTTTTTTCTTATTTACTTTATCATTTAAAGATATAACTTTATCTGAAAATATCACATCAGCTTTATAAGCTGCTTTTTTTGCTTCATTAAAAATAAATATTTTTTTATTATTTTTTTTGATTAATTCTTTTACTTCTTTTCTTGGCTCAAATTTTTTTGGGCATCCTATACTTAATTTAAATGAAAATTTAATAGAAGCAGCAATAAGACTATTTAAAACATTATTAGAATCTCCAATCCAACAGATATTTAGTTTAGAAATAGATTTTTTCTTTATCTCTTCGACTGTAAAAACATCAGATAATACTTGGGTAGGGTGTGATGATGGACTTAAACCATTTATAATTGGAATAGATAAGTAATCTCTAAATTTTTCAACTTTTTGATCACTATCAGTTCTCAGCATAAAACCATCGCCATAAGTAGAAAGTATTTTTGCTGTATCTTCAATGCTTTCTCCTCCCTGACCAAGATGAAGCTCATTAGATCTTAGGGTTAATGTACCTCCTCCAAGTTGTTTAATCGCCAAATAAAAACTTATTCTGGTTCTCGAGCTTGGTTTTTCAAACATTTGAATTAACATTTTTCCTTTTAATGGAGCTCCTTTGTCTACCTCCAAAATATTTAATTTTTTTCTGGATTTTTTTCTTTTTTTTGCATCAACAATAATTCTTCTAAGATCTTTTGTTGAGATATCTTTTAGATGAATAAAATGTTTCATTTTAATTAATTTCTGAACAAACTTTTTTAATTATTTTTAAAGCTTTATCAATTTCATTTTTTTTTACATTTAATGGAGGTAAAATTCTTACTACATTTTCTGCTGCTCTTATAGTTAACAATTTATTTTCCATTAATTTTTTTATGAACTTTATTTGATTAATATAAAGCTGTATTCCAATTAACAAACCTTTACCTCTTATTTCTTTAATAATATTTGGATAAACATCTTTAATTTTATTTAATCTTAAAAAAAAATATTCTGAATTATTTTTGACATTTTTTAAAAATTTTTTATTTGAAACAATATCCATAACTGTATTTCCTACTGCCATTGCGAGAGGATTGCCACCAAATGTGGAACCATGTGTACCTGCAGTCATACCCGATGCTACTTTTTTATTCATTAGAACAGCTCCAATCGGAAACCCTCCACCAATTCCTTTAGCTATTGGTACAATATCTGGTTTTATTTTTGACTTTTCAAATGCAAAAAAATCACCTGATCTTCCAACTCCACATTGAACTTCGTCAAGAATTAATAATATCTTATTCTTATTACAAATTTTTCTTAATTCCTTTAAACACCAATCTGGTATCACTTTTATACCTCCTTCACCCATAATTGTTTCAACCATTATGGCTGCTGTATTTTTATTGATCTTTTTTTTTAATGATTGGTGGTTTCCAAAGTCAAAATGATCAAACCCACTAACTTTTGGGCCAAATCCTTCGGTCATTTTTTTTGACCCGCTCGCATAAATTGTAGCTAATGTTCTACCGTGAAAAGAATTTTTAATACATAGTATTCTATTTTTTTTGGGTTTACCTATTGAATAAAAATATCTTCTTGCAACTTTAATTGCTGCTTCAGTTGCCTCTGCGCCACTATTTTGAAAAATTACAAAGTCAGCAAAAGTTTTTTTGGCAAGCTTTTGAGCTAACTTTTCTCCTTCAGGAATTATAAAAGCATTTGAGACATGCCAAAGTCTTTTTGATTGGTAATTAATTGTTTTTATTAATTTTGGATGAGCGTGACCTAACGAATTTACGGCTATACCTTGAACAAAATCTAAATACTTTTTTCCATCACTAGAGTATAAAAAACTTCCTTTTCCATATTTAAAAGAAATTTTTTTTCGATTATAGTTTTTTGCTAGTTTACTCATTTTTTGTATATTTTTGTTAAGACTTAATTTTATATCCTTTTTTATAAAGAGTATATGCTATTATCCACAAAACAAATGATAATATAATTAGATAAATTAAACCAAACTTTATTGAACCATCCATATTGTTAATAAAAGAAAATCTAAAACCATCTATCATGTGAAAAAAAGGATTATAATAACTTAAAGTTATTAAAAAATTTGGCAATCGCTCTACAGAATAAAATGTTCCAGATAGAAAAGATAAAGGAACAATTATAAAGTTAGTAACAGTTGCCATGTGGTCAAATTTGTCAGCCCAAAGTCCTGCTATAAATCCTGCCGCTCCCATTATAAAAGAGCTAAGAATTAAATATATTGAAAAAATTAAATAATTTTTAATTTCAATTTCGATCATTAGTGAAAATACTATTACAGAAATAATAGATATCATTATTGCTCTTGTTATAGATGCTAAAATTACCGCCAATGTAACCTCTGAGGCAGATAATGGTGCTCCAATCATATCAACTATATTCCCCATGACTTTACCCATTAATAATGATGAGGACGAGTGTGAAAATGCTTGTTGAATAACCTGCATCGCAATTAAGCCAGGAGCTAAAAATACAATAAATTCAACTCCTAAAACATTCGGTCTCGTTTCTCCTATTGCGAGAGAAATTACCAGTAAAAAAAGTATAGATGTAATTATTGGACCAACTATAGTTTGTCCAAAAACTGATAAAAATCTTAAAGTTTCTTTTACATATAATGTATAAGCACCTACCCAATTTATATTAAATCTTCTTACTCCAATTTCATATTTTTTATTTAATTCAACCATTAGTAATTATTCATAAACTTTTTTTAATTTTTTTGTTAAAAAAACAAAAAAAAAGCTTGTTTTATTTATTTCAGTATGTGTATCTGTATATAGTTGTAAAATAAATATAAACTACTAAATATAGTATATGAGCTGGACTGATGAAAAAGTAAATAAACTAAGAGAACTTTGGGGAAAAGGCAATACAGCTAGCCAAATAGCTGAGTTGATTGGAGGAGTAAGCAGGAATGCGGTCATAGGAAAAGCTCATAGATTAAATCTTTCAGCAAAAATAAAACACAGAAAATTATCTTATAATAATTCTGTTAATGTTAATAAACATGGACAAGTTAATGAGAAAAAATCTAGAAAAAGTAAATTTAGATCACTTCTATTAGACAAAAATTTTGAACCAGCTAAAAATTTAAATTTAGAGCAATTAACTGATGATACATGTAAATACATGGAAGGACATCCAAATGAAAAAAGTTCTTCATTTTGTGGCAGGAAGACTATTGAAAAGTTTTCTTACTGCCCTCTACATTTAATGATTGTATTCCAACCAAAAGGTAAAAAGGAAGAACTAACAGATAAAGATGATGAAGTTCCAAAATTTATAGAGAAAAAAATTAAGTCAGCATAATTATTTATTTTCTTGAAAACTCGCCACCATCTGACCACATATAACTATATTTTTTAACTTCATTTTCAAATTCTAGATTAGAGATAATTCCGAAATCTTTATTTGATTTATATTGTCCTGATAAAATATTGTCATATTTTAATAGTTTTAACTGGTCTAGAGTCATAATAGGATTAGGCATTAGTTCAAAAAAATTAATCATTATTTTACTTAATAAAAATGGCATAGATACTATAAATCTTTTTTTATTAATTAATTTCAGTAAAATTTCAATAATTTCTCTAAATGTTAAAACTTGTGGACCTACACATTCTATTGTTTCTTGGCAAATATTTTTATTAATAACTTCAAGTATAATATCGGAAAAGTTTGAGCAATTTATTGGGGAAAACTTTGTGTTATAAAAAATTGGAAAAAATGGTAAAATATTTAATAAAGACATAAACTTAGTTGTAAAGTTGTCATCCTGGGAAAATACTATAGAGGGTTTTAATATAGTGAATCTATTAAAATTTTCTCTTACTTTTTTTTCTCCGTCTAATTTTGATTTTGCATACTTACTATCAATAGCTTTCTCAATTCCAAGAGCTGAAACATGAATAAATTGGTCTAAGCCATATTCATTACAAAGTTTAGATAGAATTTTTGGAAAAGTAACATGAATGTTTTCAAAAGTATTATTTTTTTTTTCAAATAATATCCCAACAAGATTAATACAAACATCGTGATTTTTAATTAAGTTTCTTAAGTTTTTTTCATCAAATATATTACATTCAACAATATCTAAATATCCTAAAGGAGATTGGGTTTTTAAAAAAAGGCTTTTATGAATATTTCTTGTTACTGCAGTAACTTTATGATTATTTAAGGTTGCTTTACGGATAATTTTTCTGCCAATTTGACCACTTGCCCCAAATATTAATACTTTTTTTTTTATCATTTATCAAATAATAGACATTATTGTTTTGTCTTTATATATATAAAATAAATATGAATAACATCAAAATTTTTGAAAATGATCTGCCGTCAGATATTGATTTATCAAAAGAGAAAGTTATTGGGGTTGACAATGAGGCGTTAGGTCTCGTGCTCGGAAGGGACCCATTAACACTCGTTCAATTAGGATTGGAGTCAAAAAAATTCTTTTTAATTAAATTAAATAGAGAGACTTATAGTGCTCCAAATTTAATAAAAGTTTTATCAAATTCCACTACACAGTTCATAATGCATTATGCTCGACAAGATTTATTATGGTTGAAATATCATTTAAATGTTGAACCAAAAAATATTTTTTGTACAAAGATAGCATCAAAAATTGCAAGAACTGCAAGTAGCTCGCATGGCTATAAAGACTTAGTAAAAGAACTTTGTGGAAAAGATATATCAAAAAAAGAACAACAGAGTGATTGGGGAAATCCAAATCTATCCTCAAAACAAATAAATTATGCTGCTCAGGATACAGAATATTTATTTGAAATAAAAGATAAGCTTACAAAAATGTTGGTAAGAGAAAAAAGAATTGATCTTTTTAAAAAATGCATGAAAGTAATTCCAGTTTTAGTAGATATGGAAATTGCTGGATATAATATAAATACATTTGAACATTAATATAATGAAAAAAAATTATTATAAAAAAATTGCAAGAAATGTTATAGATCTTGAAATTCAAGCATTAAAAAAATTAAGAAGCTCTATCAATAATTCATTTGATCAAGCAGTTGAGGCTTTGGTTAAGTGTCAGTCAAAAATTATACTTTGTGGAGTAGGTAAAAGCTATTTAATCGCATCAAAGATATCAGCAACCTTGTCTTCTGTAGGTTGTCCTTCATTTTCTCTCTCGGCTAGTGACTGCTCGCATGGTGACTTGGGCAGTATATCAAAAAAAGATTTACTAATTTTGATAAGTAACTCAGGAGATACGGAAGAACTTAAACCAGTAATTCAGTATGCAAATAGAAATAAAATAACTCTTATAGGTATCGTTTCAAAAAAAAATTCAATATTATACAAAGCTTCAGATATTAAATTATTTATACCAGAAGTTAAGGAAGCTGGCTTAGGAATAGTTCCAACTAGCAGTACAAGTGAACAGTTGGCTATAGGAGATTGCTTGGCAGTTGCTGCTTTAAGTAAAAAAGGATTTAGTAAAAAAAATTTTAAGAACCTTCATCCCAAAGGTTCTCTAGGAATTCAATTAAAAACTGTTGAAGATTTAATGATAAAAGGTGAAAAAATTCCATTTATTAACGAAAATTCAGACATGAAAAGTGCTTTAAATATTATAACTAAGAAAAAACTTGGTGTATTAATAGCTACAAACAGAAAGAAAGTAACAACTGGCATTATTACAGATGGGCAAATTAGAAGATCAAGCCAAAAAAATAACAACCTTAAAAACTTGCTTGTGAAAAATATTATGACAAAAAACCCAATAAGTGTTGATAAAGATACTCTGGCGTCAAAGGGCCTTTCGATTATGGCTGAAAAAAAAATAACTAGTCTATGTATTCACAAAAATAAAAAGAAAAAATTAACTATTGGTTTGCTTCATATACATCATATACTTGACGCAAATATACAATAAATGAATTTGAAATCTGTTATTCAAATTTTATTAATTATTACAATCTTAATTGTTATATTTTTATTTTTTTTTTAAATATTTTTATGTCGAGGATAAAACTTCAGAAATTATAATTGAAGAAAAAAAGGAAGAAATTATTTCAGATGAAAAAACAGAAAATATAATTGAAGACTTAAGGTTTGAAAATACAGATATTAATGGAAATAAATTTATTATTAATTCAAAATATGGAGAAATAAATATCGATAATTTGGATATATTAAGCTTAACAAATGTCACGGGAATTATTTTTTTAGTTGGCAAATCTCCTATTTATATTTCCTCAGATTTTGCAAAATATAATAAGAAAAATTTTAATACTAGTTTTTATAGTAATGTAACAGTTGATTATGAAGAAAATTTAATTAAGAGCGATAATTTTGACATAAGCCTAGATAGCAATATAGCTTCAATAAATGGTAATGTAATTTTTAATAATAAAAAAGTAGAAACTAAAGCTGACAATATAGTATTTGACATATTAAAACAAGATTTAACAATTAATATGTTTGACAAAGATGAAAATATTAAAATAAATGTAAAATAAATGGCAATAATAAAAAAATTTAGAATAACAACTTTTAAAAAAGAAAGACCGAAAATATCTTTACAAAATATTTCTTTTTCTTTTAATAAACGTCAGATATTAGACGATATATCTTTTGTAGTTAGAGAAGGTGAGATTTGCGGTTTACTTGGACCAAATGGAGTTGGAAAGTCAACACTATTTAATATAATTACTGGATTATTAAATCCAGACTTTGGACAAATACACATTAACCAAAAAAATGTAACTGAAATACCAATATATAAAAGAGCTTTAGATTTTGGAGTTGCAATTGTTCCGCAAACTGGAGGGGTTTTTTCTAATTTAACATGCTTACAAAATTTATTAGCAATCAGTGAAATAGTTATTAAAGATAAAAATCAAAGATCTTTTAAAGTAGAAAGTATGATTTCTAAGTTTCAATTGGACTCGGTTAAAAATATTAAAGCAAAATATTTATCAGGAGGACAAAGAAAAAGGCTTTGTATAGGAATGTCACTTTTATCTGAACCAAAAGTAGTGCTTATGGATGAGCCTTTTCAAGGTTTAGACATCATGTCTACTAGAGACCTTCAGGAAACAATTGTCAATCTACAAACAGAAGATTATACAAGATCATGTATCATTTCAGACCACGCTGCTAGAGATTTGCTTGCAATTAGTGATAGAGCTATAATTTTAGCAAATAAAAAAATAGTAGCGCAAGGCAAACCTTCAGATTTACTTCAAGACGAAGATGCTAAGTCAGTATACTTCGGAGATAGTTTTAAAATAAATTAGAAATTAATGAAAAATTTTTTGTTGATTAATAATAAAATCAATAAATTTAATAAGAAAATCGATGTTAGTGGTGACAAAAGTTTATCAATTAGATGGGCTATTATGGCTGCTCAGGCTATAGGTAAATCTAGAGCCTACAATCTTCTAGAATCAGAAGATGTTAACAACTCGATTAAATGTTTGAAAAAATTAGGTATTAAAATTATTAAAAATAAAAAATTTTGTGACATTTACGGCAAAGGTCTTAATGGTTTTTCTTATAAAGAGAATACAATAATTAATGCACAAAATTCAGGCACATTTGCTAGATTAGTTTTGGGAATGCTTGCAAGGGCAGAAAAAAATGTAATTCTACAAGGTGACGAAAGTCTTTCTAATAGAGATTTTTTAAGAGTGATAAAACCTTTAAATCAATTTGGCGTTAAAATAACTTCAAAAAAAAATAAACTTCCAATAAAAATTGTGGGAACAAAATACCTAAGACCCATAAAATATGAGGAAACAAAAGGAAGTGCTCAAGTTAAAAGCTGTATAATGATGGCTGCACTTAATTCACCTGGAATTACTAACATTAATTGTTTACCTTCAAGGGATCATACAGAAAGATTATTTAAATATTTAGATCTAAATATAAAAATAAAAAAAAAAATTAATAAACATAATATTTCTATTGAAGGAGGAAAGCAGTACAAAGCTTTTAATTATAAAATACCAGGTGATATAAGCTCTGCATCTTTTTTTATAGTTCTAACTATACTTTCAAAAAATTCAAAACTAGTTATAAAAAATATAAATGTTAATAAAACTAGAACTGGAATAATTGATATTTTGAAGAAAATGAATGCCAATATTTTTTTAAAAAATAAGAAAAAATATAAGGGAGAGGATTTAGCAGATATTCATGTAGAAAGTACTGAAAATCTAAAATCAATTAATTGCCCAAAGAAATTTAATAGTAGAGCTATTGATGAGCTTATTTTAATTTTTTTAGTTTGTGCAAAAGCTAATGGTACATCATATTTTAAAAATTTAGGAGAATTAAGACATAAAGAAAGTGATAGATTAAAATTATCTCATAATATATTAAAAATGTTAGGAGCAAAGGTAATATTAAATTCTAATTCTTTAAAAATTTATGGAAAACCAAATTTAAAAAATAAGAATAATATTGTTATTAAAAATTACATGAAAGATCATAGAATATTTATGTTTTCATGTATTGCTGCTTTAGCCCTTGGTGGAAAATGGAAGATATATGATAAAAAATCAATTAATACTTCATTCCCAGAATTTTTAAAAATCTTAAGAAAATTGGGAGCAAACTTTAGTTAAATGAAAAAAAAAAAAATTAGGTTTTCTATCGCAGTTGATGGAAGTAGCGCTTCAGGAAAAACTACAGGAAGTAAATTTATATCCAAAAAATTTGGATTTAAATTATTAACTTCAGGAAAGCTTTACAGATATTTAGCTTACAGAATTATACTGAATAAAAATATATATAACCGTAAACTAATAAATAAAATTTCAAATGGAATTACTATTAATAAATTAAATAATAATAGTCTTTATAGGCCTGATGTAACTAGACTTGCTTCTATTATAGCTAAGAAAAAGTATATAAGAAATTCTCTAAAAAAATTCCAAATAGATTTCATAAAAAAAAAATTCAAAAATAGTTATTGAAGGTAGAGATATTGCGACAAAGATAATGCCAGAAGCTGATTTAAAAATTTTTTTTAAATGTTCTATTCAAAAAAAAGCTAGAAGAAGACTTAAAGAATTAATCAAAACAAATAAAAACATTACTCTTTTAAAAGTAAAAAAAGCCCTAAAACAAAGAGATTTTGATGATAAAAATAGAAAAGAAAGCCCTTTGCTTTTCACAAAAGGTGCTGTATTAGTTGACACCACTAATTTAAATTTAAATCAAATGAAGAATAAATTAAAAAAATTAGTAAAAGGAGCAATTAGAAAAAAAATATATGGAAGTTTATAAAGATTTATCTTCAAAGACTGCAAAAGAATTTGAGAACCTTTTAAACAGTCAAATGTCTAAAGTTAAAATTGAAGAAGGTAAAATTATAAATGGAACAGTTACAAAAATAAGTGAAAAATTTATATTTCTTTTTGTTGATGGTCTAAAATCTGAACCTGTATTAGATATAAATGAAGTCAAAAATTTAAACCTTTTTGATAATTTAAAAGTAGGATCAAAATTACCAGTATTGTTAGAAAGAATAGAAGATAAAAATGGAGAAGTAGTTGTTTCTGCATCTAAAGCTCAAAAAATTAAAGGTTGGCAAGAACTTGAAAAAGCATATGAATCTAACACTCCCATAATAGGAAAAATAACTTCAAAATGCAAAGGTGGAGTTATTGTAGAGCATATAGATACCGGATCTTTAATGTTTTGCCCAGGATCACAGGTTTCTGATAAACCATTGAAAGATATTTCTCATTTGATGAACGAGCCTCAAAAATTTGCTTTAATAAAATTAGATAGAATTAGAGGAAATGCTTGCGTTTCACGAAGACAAATTGTTGCTTCTAATAAAAAAGAAGATAAAGCAAAGATTATAGAGAAGTACAAAGTTGGAGATATAATTAAAAGTGCAGTTGTTAAAGGGTACAGTTCATTTGGATGCTTTTTTGATGTCAACAATGGTGAATTAGATGTACTAGTTCATCTACAAGAAATATCATACTCAAGAGTTAACCATCCTGATGAAATATTCAATATTGGAGAAAAACATGACTTATTGGTCATTACAGTTGATAAAGAAAAATTACAAGTTGGCTGTTCAATTAAACAACTATCTCCAGATCCTTTTGAGCACATTTCAAATTATGAATTAAATAAAAAATATAAAGTAAAAGTTGTTAAAATTACTGATTATGGTTGTTTTTGTGAATTAGAACCTGGTTTAAGCACTTTGCTTCACTCAAGTGAATTAAGTTGGAGTAAAAAAAATGTATCCGCAAAGAAACTTTTTAAAGTTGGTGATGAAATAGAGTGTGTTATCACTGAAATAGATAAAGAAAAAAGAAGGGTTGCTATATCCCATAAATTAGCAAAAGAAAATCCTTACGAGGCACTTGAAAAAAACTATGGTGTTGGTGGATTAATAGAAGGAACTATTTCATCTATGAATGAGTACGCAATTTACTTAAAATTAGATAATTTAGAATTAGATGGATTTTTACATGCTAATGACATTTCTTATTATGGAAAACCAGAGGAAGAATTAAAAAAATATAAAAAAGGTGAAAAATTAAAAGTAAAAATTTTAGAGATAAAAAAAGATGAACAAAAAGTTCGTGTAGGATTAAAACAAACTAAAGCAGATCCATTTGAATGGTTTTCAGACAAGAAAGTAAATGGCACAATAACAGTTAAAGTTATATCATCTGACAATAAGGGTTTGCTTGTTAAACCAGAAGGTTGTGATTTAGAATTTTTAATTAAGAAAAATCAAATTGCAATAAATAACGCGGATGCCAGACCTTCGAGATTTGTTGGAGGAGAAAGAATAGATGCTGCAATATCAGAACTAGATTTTAATAGAAGGAAAGTAGCTTTAAGTATTAAATTGTTAGAGGAATTACAAAATAAAGAAGCTGTTTCAAAATTTTCTTCACCTCTATCTGGTAAAAATTTACCTTTTTCATCTCTTTCAGATAAATTGGAAGATAAAAAACAAAAAAAAGATAAAGAATAAGATAATTGGTTAAAAATAAGTCAGATATATTAAAAGAACTTTCTAATAACTACCCAAATTTTTTAAAAAAAGATCTAGCAAAATTTATAGATATAATTTTATATGAAATTACTTCGGCCTTGAAAAAAAAGGAAAGAGTGGAATTTAGAGATATATTTACTATGGAAACTAAAATACAAAAAGCTAGGATTGGAAGAAACCCTAAAACAAACGAAAAAATTCAAGTTCCAGAAAAAAAAACAATTAAATTTAAAATGTCCAAAGAATGGTTTAAAAAAATTAATGAAAAATAAAAAAATTTTTATTGCCTGTGATACCAATAAAGTTGATAATGTTAAAAAGATAGTAAGAGATACAAATACTAAAAAATTAAAAATTGGATACAAATTTGGTCTAGAATTTTTTAATTCAAAAAATGGAAGATCATTTATCTCAAAATTCAAAAATAAAATAGTTTTTGCTGATTTAAAATTAAACGATATACCAAATACATGTATTTCAACAATAAATGCATTAAAAGATTTGAAAATTAATTATTTAACAATCCATATATCATCAGGACTCGAAACTTTAAAAGCTGTTAAAAAAGTTTCAGGAAAAATAAAAATAGTAGGTGTAACTACTTTAACATCTTTAGACAGCAGAGGTTTAAAAGAAATAGGTTACAACAAGTCAGTTAGCCAATTAGTAATTCATCAGGCAAAACTAGCCACAAAAGCTAAAATTGATGCAATAGTTTGTAGTCCTCATGAAGTAAGACTGGTTAAAAAAAATTTTAAAAAAGAAGTTATTACACCTGGAATTAGACTTTCAAATACAAATGATGATCAAAAAAGGGTTATGACACCTAAAGAAGCTTTTAAAAATGGTAGTGATTGGATTGTTATTGGAAGACCAATTACAAAAGGTAATATAAAAACCAATATTAAAAATTTAATTAATAATTTAAAATAATATGCAGTCTAAAATTTGTGGAATAAAAGATTCCTATATTTTAAACTATATAATCAATCATAAATATCCTCCAAATTATATTGGTTTTATTTGTAATTTTAAAAAATCTAAAAGATATGTGGGTCTTGAGAAACTTAAAAAATTATTAACTATAAATAAAAAAAAAACTTTATTTGTAGCTGTTTTGGTATCTCCTAAAAAAAGTTTTTTAGAAAAAATAAAAAATATTAAATTTGATTATTTTCAATTATATAACGTTAGTCCTAAAGATACTTTAAAGATTAAAAAAAAATATAAAAAAAAAGTAATTTCGGCTTTAACTATAGAAAAAAAAGAAGATGTATTGCATTATAAAAATTATGAAAAAATTTCAGATATAATATTGTTTGACAGTAAAGGCTATGAAAAAAGTATGAGTTTTGATCACTCTTTTTTAAAAAATATTAAATTAAAAAAAAAAATTATGATTGCAGGTAACATCAAGCACAACGATAGACTTGATAATTTAAAAAAAATAGCAGATATTATTGATATATCGGGCGGGCTTGAAACATTTGGTAAAAAAGATATTTCTAAAATTGATATATTTTTAAATAATATAATAAAAGTAAATATATGAAAATAAAAAAAAGAATTCCTCTGATAGATCAACATGATAAAAATGGATTTTGGGGAGGAAGATTTGGTGGTAGTTTTATTCCAGAAACTTTAAAAAAACCAATTGATGATCTAACTATTCTATTTGAAAAATTAAGAAAAAATAAAAAATTTATTGAAGAAAGAAATTATTATTTTAAAAATTGGGTTGGATCTCCCACTCCATTTATAAAATTAGAAAACTTGTCTAATCACCTAGGAGGTGCTCAAATATGGGCAAAAGTTGTATCAGAAGCAAATGGCGGGGCACACAAAATTTATAATGCAACGGTCCATTGCTTGATTGCTAAAAGAGCTGGTAAAAAATTTATAGTTGGAGATACAGGAGCTGGATATGCGGGAAAAATGTTAAGCATGGCAGCAAAAAAATTTGGATTGAAATGTAAAATATTTATGGGTGTGAAGGATATAAGAAGACAAAAACCAAATTGTGATGCGATGAAAAAAAATGGAGCTGAAATTGTTCCAGTTTATTCTGGAAGTCAAACTTTAGTTGATGCGGTGAGTGAATGTATGAGATATTGGGTATCAAATTGTGATACTACTCATATGTGTGTTGGATCAACTGTAGGGCCAAATATATTTGTTAAAATTTGTGGCTGGAGTACATCTCAAATCTCAAGAGAATTAAAATACCAAATAAAATCTGAATTTAAAAAATTTCCAAAAAAAATTAAATTAATTAACTGCGTAGGTGGAGGGAGTTCAGCATATGGCTTTTGGAGTGAATTTATTGATTATAAAAAAAACCAAGTTGAACTTATCGGTGTTGAAGCAGGAGGACCAAAAAATTCAAAACTTCATGCTGCTCCTTTAAGTAGAGGTGCAAAATTAGGTATACTACATGGATCGGCATCATATGTATGTCAAGATAAAGAAGGTCAAATTAATGAGACGGAATCTATAAGCGCAGGCTTAGATTATCCTGGAGTTAGTCCAATGCATTGCTTTTTAAAAGATACAAGAAGAGCAAGATATACTTATGCAACTGATGAAGAAGCACTTAAAGCTTATAAGCTAGTAACAAAATATGAGAATTTAAACCCTAGTTTAGAACCTAGCCATGCATTTGCAACTTGTATATCCATGGCACCTAAATTAAGCAAAGATACAATTATAATTGTTAATTCGTGTGGAGATGCAAAGAAAGATAGAGATATATTAAAGCAAAGACTTGGTAAGTATTAAAATGTTTAATTCAAATATTAGTTTAGCCTTTAAAAATTGTAGAAAAGAAAATCGACCTGCATTAATTACATACACTGTTGCTGGCGATAATACAAAAAAAAAATCTTTGGAAATTTTAAAATCAATTTCAAATTTTGCTGATATTTGTGAAATAGGTTTTCCCCATAATACTCCAATTGCTGATGGTGGCCAAATTCAAACAAGTTCATATAGAGCTATAAAAAATGGAATAAAATTGAATGATGTCTTTGAAATAGTAAAAAGTTATAAAAGATTTAAAAAAAGTAAACCTTTAATACTAATGGGATACTTTAATATGATATATCAATTTGGAGAGAATAATTTCATAAACAAATGTAAAACTTCTGGAGTTGATGGTTTAATTGTAGTTGATTTACCTTATCCAGAAAATAAAAAATTTGCTAATAAATGTATGAAAAAAAATATTACTTTTGTTCAACTTTTATCTCCAACAACCTCTAAAGTGAGAATTAAAAATATTATTAATAATTCCCACAATATGATATATTATATAAGTATGTTATCTACTACAGGTGGTAAATTGAAGGTTTCACCAAAAATAATCTTAAAAAACTATAATTATATTAAAAGAATTAATAAAAAAAAAAATTGTGTAATTGGTTTTGGAATTACTGAAAAAACTATTAAAAAATTAAAACCTGCAGATGGATTAGTAGTTGGAAGTGCAATTTGTAAGGAAATTACAAGAAGTTTAAAAAAAGGTCAAAATCCTGTCACAAATGTAAGCATGATGGTAAAAAAACTTAAAAATAAAATATTATGAATTGGTTAACAAAAGCAATTAATATTGGTGAAAAAATAAAAAAAGTTTTAAAAAAAAGACCTACAAAATCAGAAATTGAAAATTCAGATTTTGCTAGCTGTTGCAAAGGTCCAATTTTAAAAAAAGATTTAGAGGAAAATTTATGGGTTTGTAATTCTTGTGGAAAACATCATAGAATAAGTTGTCGTCAAAGATTTGATATATTTTTTGGAAAAAATAAATATGAAATTATTGATACGCCTATTCCGATGGAAGATCCATTGAATTGGAAGGATACAAAATCTTACATAGATAGATTAAAAGATGCAAAAAAAAGAACAAAACAAAATTGTGCTGTAATGATTGCAAAAGGAAAAATAAATGGCATTCAAGTAACCGCTGGAGCAATTAATTTTGATTTTATTGGAGGGTCAGTTGGTTCAGCAGAGGGTGAAGCAATAATATATGGAGTGCAACATGCAATAGATAATCAAACACCATATATATTTTTTCCATGTGGAGGTGGTCAAAGAATGTTTCAAAGTCCAATTGCACTAGCAAATATGACAAGGACTACATTAGCGATTAACGAATTAAAAAAAAATAATTTACCTTATATAGTATGTTTTACAGATCCAACAGCTGGAGGTATTACTGCATCTTTTGCTATGTTGGGAGATATTCATTTTGCTGAGAAAGGTTGTTTAATAGCTTTTGCCGGAAAAAGAGTGATTCAAGCAACAGTTAAAGAGGAATTAAGTCAAGATTTTCAAACTGCAGAATTTGTTCAAAAACATGGTTTTGTTGATAAGGTATTAGATAGAAAAGATATTTCAGCAGAAATAGGAAAAATTTTAGAAATATTGCTTAAGAAAAATTCTGCTGTAAATTCAGAAAATTCTAATGAAAATTCAGAAATTAATTTACAGACTAGAGAAGCGTCATAAAAAAAAAATTGATCTTACACTAGACAGAACATTCAATCTTTTAAAAAAACTGGGCAATCCACAAGATAAGTTAGATAATGTAATTACAGTTGTAGGAACTAATGCAAAAGCAAGTATTTGTCAGAGTCTTAAGTCAATTTTAAATCAGGCAGGATATAAATGTAATTTAACTTTATCACCACATCTTCAAACTTATAAAGAAAGATTTATATATAATAATAAAGAAATAAGTGAGGACGAACTATATGAATTACTCAGTGATATTGAAAAAATTCTAGGAGATGATTCTGCAACAATATTTGAAATTCTAATTTGTGCTTTTTTAAAACATGCAGAACAATTTAAAGAAAATATAAATATTATAGAAGCCGGTCTTTTTCATCAATATGATGCGACAAATGTTTTTAAGAAAAATTTAGCTTCAATAATTGGATATATAAATTACGACCATATTTCTTGGCTTAAAGACAAGACAATTAATGGAATTATTCATGAAAAAACCAATAAACTTTTAGAATCTAATATTTTTATAAATATGCAAGAAAATCAAGATATTTTAAAAAAAATAGAAAAAGCTTTAATTAACAATCAATCACAAAAATATTATTTTGGAAAAAATTTTAATATTTTAAAATCAGAGAATGGATTTATTTATTACCAAGATGAATTTGGTGAATTATTGCTTCCTGAACCAAATATTTTAGGTGATCACCAGTTATCAAATATTAGCACTGCAGTTGCAGCTTCAAGAAAATTATTTAATGTAGAAGATAAAAATATTAAAGAAGGTATAACCAAAATTGAATTAAAAGGAAGACTTCAAGAGATTAAATTTGGAAAACTAAAAAGCCTTATAGGCCCAAATCGATTAGTAATTGATGGTGGTCATAATATTGGAGCTTCTAAAGTTATTGCAAATTGGTTAAAAAAACAAAATGAAGAAGTGCATATGATAATTGGAATGATGAAGGATAAAGATCATAATGGTTTTATTAATAGTTTTGATGGTTTGGCTAAGTCAATTACATTGATTGATATTCCTAACCAAGATGCTTGTATATCAAAAAAAGATCTAAAAAATAAATTGAATGGAATAAATACTAAAATTATTTTAGGAGAAAATATTTATGATAGTATCAAATCTATAAGAAAGTTTGAAAATTCCCTATGTTTGGTTGTTGGGAGTTTGTATCTAGCTGGAGAAGTTTTAAATTTGAACTAAATATTTTCCTTTATCCAAGAAACAATATTTGATTTTGTAGTTGCTCCAACCTTGTTAGCTTTTAGTTCACCATCTTTAAATAACAACATTGTTGGAATCCCTCTAATTCCATATTGTGTTGGACGATTTGGATTTTCATCAATATTATGTTTCGCAATAGTAATCTGATCTGACATTTCATCAGAAATTTCCTCTAATATTGGACCTATCATTTTACACGGGCCACACCATTCTGCCCAGAAGTCAACTATAACGGGCTTACTAGCTTTAATTACTTCAGCTTCAAAATTTTCATCTGTTACTTTTAAGGTAGTCATATTTTTTTTATATATTTTAAAAAATATTATTCAACTATAAAAAAAAAAATATTTTAATTATCCACATTAAGCATTTTCGTATTTTTTTTGTATTGACATAACATAATTATTTAATTCATCTAAGAAATTTAATTTTTCTTGATCATTTTGATTTGAATACTTATCTCTAAGAGTATCAATCTCATTATAACAAGTAGATACTGTCCACCATTTTTCTGCTTTTTCACTTAAAATTCTTTTGGATATTGATCTTTTTATAGATTTTAACATATCAGGTGGCAATATTTCTGGTGCTTCTTGATAAATTATTTTTTTACCAAACCCTACAAGTCTTTCATCATCAAATTTATCTAATAATTTCAATTTTTCTTGCCATGATGCAGCGTGCCAAGCTGGAAAAAGAGCAGTATCTTTGTTTGAAGTAAATTTATTATAAATACTTTCTTCTGCATAGATATCTTCCTGTGATTTAGATTGTTCTTTTTCTTCTGCTATTTCTCTAAGCGCTGTTAGAATGTTTTTAGAAAATTGTTCATTTTCTCTGACTAATTTAGCTCTTTTTTTAATCAAACTTGGGTCCATTGCATTGTATGGCTCAACCTTCATTCCATATTCTGCATCAAGTATAATAGGGGCTTTATTTGATCTGATTGTTCTTAAGAATTTAGGAGATTTTTTCATCTCTAATTTTAATTCATTGATGGACATATTTAAAATTGGCTCAATATCAATTCGAAGATCAACAGCCTG
>MDSW01004258.1_pt1 | contig 37605 bp, 37 predicted proteins | sample 811171 | NCBI WGS metagenome assembly MDSW01 (sample SAMN05326641, study PRJNA326480) | marine metagenome | isolation source: seawater | place: Atlantic Ocean: North West | collected 2012 | reverse complement strand
TTGAGTTTTATTTTAAGTTTTTTTTCAATTTCTTTTTTTGAAAATAATTTTGTGTTTTTAGCGTTATAAGCACCAAGACTTCCAACATTATATATTGTGCTAGGATTTTCACCTAATTGTCTAACTCTATTTGCATATTCTTCAGTTGACACAAAATGTAAATGGGACATTTTTGTAAGCGCATGCCTAAAATTATCATCTATAGATCCGTTAGTTTTTTCACCACCATGAATATGAGCTATTGGTATTCTAAAAATTCTTGCAATAATTGCGATAAACAAAGTTTCATACCTATCTCCCAATAAAATAATTAAGTCTGATGGCGAATTATTAAAAAAATCTGCAAACTTACTTAAACTTTTAGTAATTGATTGTGATATTTTATGCTCATTTAATGTATTTAAATTTATCTTTATTTTATGAAAGTTTTTAATTTTATGATGTTTTATTTCATCTATAGTATTTCCATAGCCTCTCTCTAGATGAGTTCCTGAAACAACAACATTTAAATTAAAATATTTATCTGATTGAATTTTTTTAATTAATGGTAATAATAGTCCAAAGTCAGCTCTAGTAGTTGTAAAAATTGAGATATTTTTTTTTTTCATAAAATTTTAATTAATTCATCTTTTTTAAAATTAAACTTTGCTTTAGTTCCAATTATTTTTTTCCATTTCATGGGAGTGATTCCAATTCCAGGTCTTTTTGTAGTGATATTAAAGTTTGTAAATATTTCTCCTTTATAAATATTTTGTTTTGCAACAATAGATTTTCGAGCGATTTTGATATTCTTTATTTCACTTTTTGATGCTTTTTTATTTCCATCCCCAATAGCAACTTCAGTTTTTCGAATGTACTCAACCATTTTTTTAAAATCATTATATTCCATGCTAGAAATATGATCGGGACCTTTCATTTTTTTACTTAAAGTAAAATGCTTTTCTATTACAGTTGCCCCAAGAGCAACTGCTGCAATAGGTATATGATATCCAAGAGTATGATCTGAATAACCAATAGCTATTTTAAATTTATTTTTTAATGTTAACAAAACTCTTAAATTAGCATCTTTATCAGGAGTGGGATACTCAGTATTACATTGTAATAAAGTAATGTTTTTTTTATTTGTGCCATTTTTTTGTAAAATACTCAAAGCTTCAGAAATTTCTTTAATATTTGACATACCAGTTGAAAGAAAAATTTTTTTATTTATCTTACCTATTTGCTCTAATAATGGATAATTTGTAATTTCACCTGATGGTATTTTTATCTTATTGATATTATTTTTAATTAAAAATTCTAGCCCCCATAAATCAAAAGGAGAGCTTAAATAATCAATTTTTTTATTTTGTATATATTTTAATAATTTAATTTGATCTTTTTCATTAAGCTGAATTTTTTTTATCATTTCAAATTGAGTTTCATTTTTATTTGTATTTTTTTTCTGATAATTTGCTTTTATAGCTTTTTTGGTTACTAAATTTTCTGTTTTAAAAATTTGAAATTTAATTGCATCAGCCCCAGCTTTAATTGCTAAATCGACCATTTTTTTTGCATTTTTTAAACTGCCATTATGATTTAAACCAGCTTCAGCTATGATGTACGTATTATTCGTTTTATTCATTTTTTTGAAATAATAAAATTATCAATAATTAAATAATCAAGGCCAGATGTAAAAAAAGTTCTAATAGCATCATATGGAGTCATTACAATTGGTTCTCCATTTAAATTAAAAGAGGTATTTAACACTATTGGAACATTCGTAATTTTATGGAATTCTTTTATTAAATTATAAAATCTAAGATTATTTTTTTTGTTAACAGTTTGCAATCTGCCAGTTCCATCAACATGGACTACGCTTGGAACTTTCGAATACCAATTTTTTTTAAACTTATAAGCTCTTTCCATAAAATAAACTTTACGATTTTTTGGCATTTCAAAAATTTTATTTTTATATTCTTCAAGAACAGCGGGAGCAAAAGGTCTAAAACTCTCTCTAAATTTAATCATTTTGTTAATTTTATCTTTATTTTTATAGTCTCTTGGATCACCTAAAATTGATCGATTTCCTAGCGCCCTATGTCCAAATTCCATTTTACCCTGAAACCAGCCTATTATTTTTCCCTCAGCAAGTAGTTTAGCAGAAATATATTCAATATTTTCTTTGTAAGAATATTTAAGTTTGTATGATGATATTATTTTCTTTATTTCATTTGTTGAAAACTCAGGTCCAAAATAATTTGTTTTAATCTCATATACTTTTCTAACCTTATTTGTTTTTTTATAATATGTTAATAATCCAGCCCCAATACTAACGCCTGAGTCATCAGGCGCGAAGGAAATATGGCTATCTTTATAAAGCTTTAATTTATCTAGTTTCCCATTCATAACGCAGTTCATAGCAGCACCACCTGAGAGAACTATATTATCAAAACCAGATTTTTTTTTAGTGATCTTTAGTAACTTGACAAGACTATTCTCAAAAAGTCTTTGAGACGCTGAGGCTATTTGAATATGATGTTTTAGTATTTTTTCATCTTTTTTTCTTGGCTTCCCCAAAATGTCAGTTAATTTACTATTGAAGAAATTCTTTTTTTTATCAAATAAATAATAATCAAAATATTTTAGATCTAATTCAAAAAAATCATTACTAAATTTGATTAATTTTTTAAGGATATTATCATATTTATTAATTTTATCTGAATAGGATGCCAAAGCCATGACCTTCCACTCATCTGAGTCTGGTTTAAAACCAAGAAATTCAGTAATTGTACCGTATAATAAGCCTAATGAATGGGGGTACTTAATTGAATGCAATTTAGATATATTTTGTTTTGTCCCTTTAGCAATAAAACATGTTTCTTCTTCACCGTGTCCGTCTACAGTCAAGATGTCTGCATTACTGAAGGGTGATTGAAAAAAACCAAAAGCAGCATGGCATTCATGATGATTTAAGTAAATAAGCTTATTGTTATTCCAATTAATTTCAATTTGTTTACTAATGTCTTGTTTCATATCACGCATTAGATTGATAGGAATGTTAGTAAGCATTTCTCCTCTCCATCGCATACTTGATGTCCACCTATTAGAAGAAAAATTTATATTGTATTGAGGGTTCCATGGAATGGCAATAAAATCAATATTATCCCATGAAAGTCCATTTGAATCCAAACACCATTTAGCTGATTGGATTGGGAAATCTGTACTCATTTTTTTTCTATCAAATCTCTCTTCTGGTGAAGCTGAAATAACCTTACCATCTATAATAAGTGCACTAGAGGAAATATGCGTATATGGATAGATTGATAGAATTTTCATAAAATTTTAAAATTTTTTGTTTTATATACATTTATACAAACAATATATAATATTTTATATATAATATTTAAAATTTATACTATTTAATATTTTTCTCTTCAAAATAGTCATAGAATCATCATCAAAATTTAAATTTCCAAATTCTTTTTTTAAATTTTTTTCATAAAATTGAAGAAGATCATTATCATCTAAATTAATCCAATAATCTAAATACATAATAATATTTTTTTTATTCGTACACACAAAATATGGCAAAGTATGAAATTCAGAAGTAGGATAGTTATTATTACCATCAAAATAAAAAGATTTTTTTCCAAGACATAAAGCTTCAATTGTTGTGCTAGCAAAAGACATTGAAATTGAAATATCAGAATCTTCAATAAGCTTAACAGATGAATGATTATTATCTACAACCTTAAAGTTTAATTTTTTGATTAAATCTAATGATAATAATTTGAGATCTATATTTTTACTAAATTGATAATTTGTAAAGGGGGATTTTGATTTGAAATATACTATAAAATTATTTTGTTTAACTAGTAAATACAGAGATTTTAAAAACTCTAAATGGTCATTGTCATTATTGGAATTAACTGAATTAAGATTAAAGGATGAAGAAAAGGCAACGATCTTAATTTTATTTTTATTAAATTTTTTATTATTTATATTATTTTTATTAGACCATAATGGTTTTAGAGGAATATAATTTCTAGAATTTCCATAGCAACTTTTAGCAAATTCTATACTTTTTTTTCCCCAATGAAATTCATAATCATAATTTGAATATGTATAAATTAACAATCTATGTTTCATCATATTATTTGTAAAAACACTTTCTGAATAAGTGCTTTTATATAGCACACTAACAACATTATTATTTTCAAAAATAATATTTCTCAATAGAGCTTGAGTAGAAAAATCTTGATAGGTTAAAAATAATTTTATTTTATATTTTGTTAAAAGAGATGTCCATTTAAAATGATTAAATAATGAAATAAGCATGAATTTTAAATCATTATTATTGATACTAAAAATTAAAAAAAAATATTTAAAATAAATTTTAAAAATTAATTTTATTTCACTAAATATTTTTAACCGATTAATATAGACTTTAAAATTTAAAACACTTAATCTTGAGTATTGATATTTATTATCAAATAAATCACTAATAAAAATTTTATCTAATTTATCCTCTGATATAAACATTGTATTTTTTTTTGAAAAATTTTTATCGTCAATAATCCAATCAATTCTTTTCGAATTTAGATTAAGTCTATAACCCCTATTGTATAATCTTATAAAAAATGGAATATTGTCAATAATTTTAGAAATAAGTCGAATTTTTGCAATTAATAAAAAAGGAAATATTAAAAGTATTGATAAATAAATTAATTTAAAACTTAAATACCTGACATAGAAAAGAAATTTAGGGTTTATGATTTTGAAATTGATATTATTTGCATGATTTATTTTTAATAAAAGTTTGTAAGCATAGAAAAAATTTAAATCTGAAATAAATAAAAAATTACTATTTTTGCTAAAAATATAGTTACTAAATAAATTTAGATAAAAGAAATTATATAATTTTAAAGAAATATATTTACTATATATAGATTGAATTTGATTACTATCATATAATTTAGCAAGAAATGATAAAAAAAAATTATCTGATATTTTTTTTTTGTTTAAATATTCTAGTACCTTATAACATTGCTCATTGGCTTTATCTTTGTGAGTTAAATTTAATACGTTCATATTAAAAAGTTTTAGATCAAAATTTAATAATAATAAAAACTTTAATAAAAATTTGTTGTTTGGCTTTTTAATAAAAATAATTAATTTATTCTTTCCCAAAATCAGTAACTTAATGAAAATTGATAGATTTAATTCATTTACTAGGATAATTGATTTATTTGCTAATTCATTATTTTTGAAAAACTCTATTTTCATAAAATATTATTTAAATAAAGTCATTTTTTATTATATTTTTCATTTTAGAATATTGATTTTTCATGTAGCAATCTAAATTTTCATTAAACAATTTAGTCTCTCTATCCCAATATTTTTTACTAAAGCATGCAACATGTGGGCTTAAAATTATATTTTTAAGTTTATAAAGTTTAGATGATGAATTTAATGGTTCTTTCCTATAAACATCTAAAGCAGCTCCTCCGATTAACTTATTTTTTAATGAATAGTATAAAGCTTTTTCATCATTCGTTTCACCTCTTCCAACATTTATATAAAAGCAAGTATTTTTCATTTTTTTAAATACACTAAGATTGAATACATCTTTTGTTTCATTATTAATTGGTAATAAATTAATTATATAATCATAATTTTTAACAATTTTATTTAAATCATTTAAGCGATAAAATTTATTTATTAAATTACCATTACTTTTTTTCTTTCTTGATATAGCAGAAATATTCATATTTAATGATTTTAGAACTAATGCTAAATCTCTTCCAATTGATCCATAACCTACAATTAAACAATTAGAACCGAAACAATCTTGTATATAATTTTTATAAGTATCATATTTTGATCTTGATAAGGTTTTGTTTATTTTATCTAAAAATAAAAAATTTAATCCTCTTGAAAGTGAAAAAATATAAGACAAAATAGTTGCTACCATTGCCTCATTCATTACTTGAGAACTGTTTGTAACTATTAATTTACGTTTTGTATTTAATTTATCAAGTCTATCAACTCCTACAGATCCAAAATGAACCCACCTAATATTAGGACATAAATTGAATATTTTTTTATCTATTCTATTGCCCCAATAAATTTCTACTTTATCATTTCCTGATATATTATTTGGGGTATTTATGGGTATAAATTTAATGTTTGGAAAATTTTTAATTATTTTATTTTTAAAGTTATTAGGCAAAGAATACATAAATTCTTTTAAATAAAGATCGCAACCAACAACTATTTTTTTCATTATTTTAAATTATAACCACTTTTTTTAACAAATGAGTATTTTTTATCTGAATTAATTGGCAGTCTTATACCTAAGCCAGGTAAATTATTTGTTTTAATTTTTCCTTTAATGATTTTTGGTTTTGATATCCAAATATCATTTGATATAGCTAATTCTACAGTTGGAAACTCACAAAATTTTATATTTTTATCACTGAAAGCAAGATGAAGATTCGCTGCAATAGCTGCAGCACTTCCCCAAACATGTAAAGCAATTTGTTTTTTATTTTTTACTGCTTTTCTTATTAAATCTTTACAAAAAAACAAACCGCCTGAATGAGTAGCATCAATTTGTAATATATCATAACCATTAATCATGTTTAGGTGTTCAAAATCAATAATGCCAGAATACGCTTCACCAACTGCTATTGGTAAATTAATATTTTTTTTTAACCTTTTAAGGCCTTTAATATTATTAGGATGTAGTGGTTCTTCAATCCAATAAGGTGAAAATGTTTCTAGTTCATTTATTTTTTTAGTTGCTTCGTTGACATTCCATGAAGGTTTTATAGTTCCCATAATGGCATCTACCATTAGTTTTTTTTTATTTAATTTTTTTCGTGCAATCTCAACTCTTTGCAAGTCAGCTTTCCAATTTTGAAACCCCACTCTCATTTTATAGGCATAAAAATTATTATTTAAAATTTTATCAATGTCTTTTGAAACTTCATCGTTATTAAATATAGCAGAGCCACCACTTGCATATACTGAAACTGAAGATCTATAATTTTTATCAAGTAATTTATATACAGGCAAATTATAATATTTTCCAATTATGTCCCATAAGGCAATATTAACTGCACAAAGACATGAGTTAATTAATCCAGACCTACCAACAAAAGGTATGTCTAAAAGAGGCTTAGCTAAATCTATATTAGAAATGTTTTGATCAACAAAAAAATCATTGAGTAAAGAAAAAATCTTATTTACCGCCTCAGGCATATAAATTCCACTGTATGTCTCTCCCAAACCTTTTAATTTAGAATTAGTTATTACTTCTACTAAACCAATAGATTTTACACCTTTAGGTTGGCCAAGAGATATACCTTTACCATAAGGTGAAGATAATATTCTTGGCTGTATTTTTTTAATTTTTAAATCAATTTCTTTAAACTTCATTAAATGTCTGGATGATCTTTTAATTTAATATTTTGTTTATCTGAAATTCTCAAACTATATTGAAAATTATCAATTGGTATTATGCCTATTTGATTTTCAAATAAATTACCACTTCTGATAATATTTACACGAGAGATTAACCCTAAACCATAAACAGCAATAAAGTTTGGAACTTTTGAAGAGATGTGTGTAGGTTTTTTTATTGCTTTATATTCATTATCCGAGTTAAGATACCATAACGCTTTGTAATCTCTTATAGCGCCAAATACAGAGTTATAATTATTTTTTTGAAAATGATTTATTAATTCATCATAATAATTTTTTGGTCGAAACAGATATTCATAATTAACATATAAAATAGCTTCAGGAGTATTACCTCTATTTTCAATTAAATTTAATGAAAATTTTAATAATTCATCAAGATTATGAGTAACTACCTTTTTAGAAGTTTTTATTATTTTTATTCTTTTGTCTTTTAAAAATTTGTGAGTCGATCTTGTTATAAAGTAAACATTATTTATAAATTCAGACGATAAAAGAGTTTTTAATAATTTATTAATATGATCAATCTCTTTTATTGATAATTTCTTTCTTTTTAAAAGAGGAATAACTGTAATCAATTTAAGATTTTTTGGTTTCATAAAATCAGGCAGATAATTTAATTCTTCTTTATCAACAGAATTGATAATTGTTGATACCCCTTTTAATCTATTAAAATTATTTTTATGATGAAGTCCGTGATAATGATAAACTCCAGCTTTTGGCTCATAACAAAGATTATAATTAGAGTCTATGACTTGCTTTGCCCATATCCTATCTTCCATATTTTTAACTCTTAAATCAAAAGGAAACTTAATATATATGCTCTTTAAAATTGCACTATTTGCATTATGAAAAAAGTAATCTTTTTTTTGAATCTTCCTATCCTTACCAAAGGTTAAAAGCAAATCTCTTTTATCCTGAGAGTCAGTAAAAGGAAGAGGCAATTGTTTACCGTATACTCCTACAATTTTTTTATTTTTAAAATTTTTTAATAAGTTCTTAAGCCAGTTTTTATCAGTAGGTATACAATGTGATGATAGAAAAACTAAAAATCTACCCTTTGACACTCTTATACCTTTATCAAGAGCCAACCCTGGGTAAAATTTTTTAATTTTAATGATTTTTTTTACTGGAAAATTTTTTACAATCTTTAATGTATTATCACTACTATTATTATCAACTACTATAACTTCAAAGTTTTTATGAGTTTGAGAAAAAACCATTGATAAACAATTATTAATCCATCTCTCTTCATTTTTTGTTCTTATTATTATTGAAGTATTTATCATTTTAAAAACATCTCAATGGATAAAATTTTATCAGCATCAATATCAATTAGTGCTTTTTTTCCTAATATTTTACTGATATCTTTTGGGCCAATTCCTGTACCAGGATTTTTATATTCAATCATATCAATATCTAAAATTTGATTTTTTAATATTTTATTTTTAGAGATAGCGGATACATGATATTTATCAGCTGTTATTTTTTCTACATCAGACAATTTTTTTGTTCCATTACCAATAGCTTTTGGAGTTTTTTTAATAATATTTATCATTTGTTTTAACTCTGAAGGCTCTAATGAAATTTTATGATCAAATCCTTCCATTTTTTTATCAAGAGTGAAATGTCTTTCGATTACGTCTGCACCCAAGGCTATTGAAAGAATAGAAGGTAAATACCCGTTCTCATGTCCTGAATATCCAGTTAATAAATTATATTTTTCTTTTAATGCTTGAATCATTGATAAATTAGACTCTTCAAACTCTGTTGGGTAAGAAGAAACACAATGCAGCAGAATTAGAGGGGTTTTATTTTTTATAAAAATATTTACTGCTAAATCAATATCTTCATATTCAGCCATACCAGTAGATAATATACAAGGTTTTTTTGTTTGAGAAATATATTCAATTAATTCAAGATTAGTTAAACTATGACTCGCTAACTTATAAAATTGAACATTTAGTTTTTCTAGAAAGTCTACAGAATTGATATCAAAGGCTGTCACAAGAAAATCTATTTGTTTTTTTTCACAATATTTTTTCAAAATAAAATATTGATCATAATCAAATTCTAAAAAATTTCTTATTTCTCTATAAGTTTTTCCAAAATTGGGAAATCTTTTATCATCTTTATCCAAGTAATCAGCAGTAGCTAAGTTATTTACATCTCTTTTTTGAAATTTTACTGCGTCTGAACCAGCTTCTTTTGCAACATCTATTAATTGTTTTGCAATTTCAATTGAGCCATTGTGATTTAATCCAGCTTCAGCAATTACGTATGGCTTAGAGTTTTTAATTTTTTCAAGAATTTTCATTTTTTAAATATTGTTTTGCAATTAATAAATCTTCAATGCTATCGATATTAATAGATTTATTTTTTTTCATTATATATGGTTTTACTTTCTGTCCTACAAGAGAATTATTGGTGAATATGGAGGTTCTCGTATTAAGATAAATTGCTCCATTTCTAATGTATACTGATGGCAGTTTCTGGCGTGGTCTCATATCTTCAAAACCTTGCTCAAAGAAATTTTTTAAATAATTATTTTTTATAATTTTCATTCTATATGGATGATTTGCACCTACATTCACTACACTTACTACAGAGTCTAAATGATTACTTTTGCTTAATAGCTTAATACACTTATCTATGTCGACTGCAGATCGAAATGGAGATGTAGGTTGAAGCATTAAAATATATTCGTATTTAATGCTTTTGATTTTTTCCATAAATTTTATTGCATGTTTAATAACTGGTAAAGACTTAGCATTATCCGTTGATAAATTTTTTGGTCTTACAAAAGGTGCTAAAACATTTTGTTTTATTGAATAATTAATTATCTCCTCATCGTCTGATGAAACTACTATTTCATCTAAATAATTTGAATTGAGTGCAGCATTAATTGTATACTTGATTAGTGGTATTTTATTTATTTTAACCAAATTTTTTTTCTTGATAGATTTAGAACCTCCTCTAGCAGGAATTATTGCTAAAATTTTTTTTTTATTTATCATTTTTTTATTTATTAACTAATTATTAGTATACACGAATTATTTTATCATTTCTAAATATTTAATTTAACCAAAAATTTTGATCAAAATTTTATTTTATCAATATCTATAATTATGTCGCATTCATCTGCTAATTTTTTCTTATGAGTTATGTAAATTATTGTAATTTCTTTAATATTTTTTATATCATTAAGAATAGCTTCCTCTGTTGAGATATCTAGTGCATTAGTTGCTTCATCTAAAATCAAAATTTTAGGGTTAAGATATAGTGCTCGAGCAAGACCTATTCTTTGCTTTTGACCTCCAGATATTCTTAAGCCTCTTTCTCCGATAAATGTATCTAAGCCTTGGGGTAAGGAATTAATCAATTCTTTCAGTTGCGTCTTTTCTAAAACCGAATTAATTAATTTATCATCTATATCATTGCTTTTAATACCAAGGGCTATATTATTTCTAACTGTATCATCAAATAAATATATATTTTGTGGAACATACCCTATTTTCAATTGCCAATCTTTTATATTATCTAGCAATTCTTTACCATCTATTAAAATTTTACCAGCAGTTGGCTTTAATAAACCCATAATGATATCTACTAAAGTGCTTTTGCCCGCACCACTCGATCCAATAATTGCTACCAAAGAAGAGTTTTTTATTTTTAAATTTACATTTTTAAAAATTTCCTTTTTTGCAAGAGTATATTTAAAACTTAAATCATTTAATTCTATACTATTATTAAATGTGTAATTTGAAGATTGCTTATCATTATCAGCTTCCACAATATGATATTTAGAAAATTCACTAAATAAACAATCTAATGATGATTTGACAAATTTTAATGTATTAAAATTATTTATTATTTGATTTGCAGATGGTAAAATTTTCAAAGCAACGGCAGAATAAAGTCCAAGTATTTTTAAAATTTCTACTACTTCTAAATTATTAGTAAAAGTAATATATAATAGACATGTTAATGCTAAAAGAAATGTAATTTCCCCCCAAGGTTTAATTAGAGAAGAAATTACTGATAGCCAAATAAATTTAATATTTGAATTATAATTGTGATAATTAAAAATATTTATAAAAAATAACTCTTTGAAAAATATTTTAATTTCTTTTATTCCATCAAAACTTTGTCGTAATATTTTTATCTTGTTACCATCATGAAACTGTCTTTGTTTTCCCCATTTTTCTAATTTATTTTTAAAGGAATAGTAAAAAAAAATAAAAGATAAGGCAATTATAGTAATCGATAAAAAAGCACTAAATGGCTGAACTAATATTAATAAAAATAATAATGAAATTACAATTAAAATATCAATCAATAATTTCATTAAAGCAAACATTGCAGTTGTAAAATGAGACAATTCAATTTCTATATTTCTAATTAGCTCTGATGAATTTTTATTTAAAAAAAATTGATAATTATTATTTAAATAATAACTTAATAATTTTTTTGATAAATCTATCTTTAAAATGAAATGGAGTTTTGCTATTTGATAATTTAAAAAAATCCCAAATATAAATTTTATACTAAATATTGTTATCATTATTGCCATAACAAGAATAATCAAATTCAGCTGACCTTTAATGTTCAGATAATTAACTAAATCTTTAATAAAAATTAATTGAGTAAAACCAACGGGATCTAAAATAGCACTAATTACTGGTATAATGAAAGCTATACTTAAAGTTTCAAAAAAAGTATTAATTAAAATTAAAATTGAAATAAATAAAAAATTAAATTTGTGTTTTGTTTCTAAAATAAATAAAGCCTGTTTAACTATATTTATCATATTCTATGATAATTCTTTTAATAAAATAAATGCCTCTGCAAATTTAAGTCCACAACATAAGCCTCTGTAATTTGATAAAACTTCAATACCTTTTTCAGATCTGCCATTTGGAAAATCTCTTAGCTCTGATTTGTATCTTTTAAATGCTCTAAGTTTAATTTTAAAAGTTTTAGAAATATCAACATAATAGTTAGGTTTAAATTGATTCGATTCAACAAAATTTAACTCTGTACTTGAGAGAACTTCAAAGGAATAAATCTTATTTGGCATTTTTCTAATAAATGATGGCCTGAAAATAGTATTTACAGATTTAGCCACTATTCTGTGATCTACATTTAGATCATTAATATAATGAGTATAAACAATATTGGGTTTATATTTTAATACATATGACTCAATACTCTGAATGATATTTAATATTGGAAGAGAATCAAATTGATTATCAGGAAATTTAAATTTTATTATTTTTGATATACCTAAAATTTCTGAAGATTGTTTTAAACTTAATAATCTTTTTTCTATATTTTTTTTTGTTTTTGATTGATTATTTACACGGGAACTTTCCCCATCTGACAGCACAATTAGTTCAACTCTATCGCCATTCATTACATGCTTTGCAATAGTGCCTCCACATCCCAATACTTCGTCATCAGGATGAGCAACAATGACTAATACCTTATTTTTCATATATATATTTAAAATTAAAAGCCGTCCCCCTACTTATATTTTTTTTAACTTTTTTACCAATAATATAATCATAATTTTTTGGAGCAACGCCAAAGCCTGGTCTTATAATCCGGATATGTTCTTTTTTTATAATTTCATTCTTTCTAATATCTTTTACAAAATATATTGATCTTCTAAAAATTATATTTTGTTTTTCTGATGGTAAAAGTTTATAATTTACCCTACCTATAGATTTCCAAGCTTCATTTATTGATAATGATAATTTCTTAAATTCATTTGGTAGTAGTGAAAATTTATTATCGGGACTTATCGTGGATTTATCTATTGTAAAATGTTTTTCAATCATACAAGCACCCAAAGCAATAGAAGCTATAGATACAGAGTTTGAAAGTGTATGATCAGATAATCCAATATTTAAATTAAATTTTTTAAATAAATCAACTATAGTAGAAATATTTGATTGCTCTATTAACGCAGGATAGGAACTTACGCAATGAAGGATAATTATTTTTTTATTTCCATTTTTTTTGCAAACCTCAACAGCATCTTTTATTTCTTGCAAATTAGCCATACCTGTAGAAATAATAATTGGCTTTTTCTTTTTAGCTACATATTTTATAAGATTTAAATCAGTAATTTCAAAAGATGCAATTTTGTAAGCTGGTGTATTTAAACTATCTAATAAATCAACAGCACTAATATCAAATGGAGTTGAAAAACATGTAATACCTATTTTTCTTGCATATGCAAAAATTTCTTTATGCCATTCAAAAGGAGTGTGAGCTATCTTATATAGATCATACAATGTTTTTCCTTTCCATAAACCTTTTGAAATTCTAAACTCTTTATTAGTTGAATTTATAGTCATTGTATCCGGGGTATAAGATTGTATTTTTATTGCATCTGCACCACTTTTTTTAGCTTGCAAAATTGTTTCTAGAGCTCTTTCAAGAGTACCTCCATGATTAGCAGATATTTCTGCCACTAAAAAGGGTTTAAGATTTATGCCTATTTTTGAGTTGCCAATAATTATATTTTTTGGTTTCATTTTTTTACTATTTCAATTTTTGCATTTAGACATTCTTTAGACTTTTGTACATTTGAAATTTTAAGTTTTAAATGTTTTAAGCTAAGATAGGCTCTTGGATACCCAGGAGCATCCAACATCCTAATAAAATTATAAATTTCTTCTATATTCATATTATTTTTTATTAAGCTTTGTTTGGGTTTACGTCTTTTAAATAAAGTTATTTTACCTATTTGTTCTTTTGGCTGAATCTCTTCTGATATAATTTTATTTATAATTTTGAAAGAAAGCAGAGTTAATCTTCTATATATTTGATGGGCATTTCCTGATAATTTTAAAGAACGCTTTAGATATATAGGGCCACCATCTATAGTTTTATTAATTTTAAATGCTGAGAGTTTTGTTTTTTGATGATTTCTAATAATTAGATTCTGAAGTGGAGATCCACCTCTACCATATGGCAAATCAGTCATATGCATACCAATGCATTCAAATTTTGTATAAATATTTTTAGGAATTTTACTATGCCAATGTAAAAAAAAAATATATTTTGGTTTTAATTTAGTCAATTTTTTTCTTAATTCAAAATTATTAGAAACAAATATGAAATTTTTAGGAAAATTATTATTTTTAAAAAGCTTCATATTCCATGAGCCGCATGCTGCAATAATGTAAATTTTAGATTTTTTCAATTTTCAGCCTATATTTATTTTTTTTATATTCAAAAAAAGCTGGGTATTTTGAATTATCAACTATTCTTAAAAGATTGAACTGCTCTTTTATTGATTTATTGATATCCAGACTACTATCTTTTTTTGTTCTTCTTGGATAGTGGGAGGCTTTTTTATTGCTTTGTTTTATTGCTCGAATTTTATTCATTTTTTTTACAAAAGTAGTGCATAATTCAATTGTTTTATCACCTTGCATTCTTCTCCATTCATCCGATAATTCATTTCCAGAGAGCTTTATCTTGTCTCTTAAAAAAATTTTACCAGTATCAATATTTTCGTCAGCCTGAAAAAGGACAATAGGTATTATTTTTTTACCATTTAATATTTGCCAACTCATGGGCGAAAAACCTCTTCCTTCAGGTAGATTACTTTCATGAACAACGATATTAAATTTATTTTTATTCAAATTTTTTTTTGTAATTTTTTCATTAAAACTTAATATAAAATTTATTAGTGATTTACGAATATCTTGTTGATTATAAATAATTCTTACTCTGAAATCTTTTTGTAGTTTTTTTTTTAATTTGACAGCATATATTTCAAACCATGAATTTTTACTAACAAGAATATTTATTTTATCTTTATAAACTTTCATATGATTTTAGTTTAATATAATTTTACTTTATTAAATATTTAATCATATATCAAAACTTTTAAATTAATAAGATTAATTAATATTAAGCAGAAAGCTTGTGGTATTTAATTTTATAAATATAAAAAGATGCAGTCAAAGATATTGCTAAACTTACAAAAATAAGGGCAAATAAATATAAAAAATGATAATATTTCTGTTCATACTTGAATGAAGAATTTTCATAAAAAAACAAATCAAATAGAAATTTATGCTTTTTTAAACTTTCTAATTTATATATCATATCATTAATTGAATTTTGATCACTAAAATAAATTGAGTATTCTTCTGCCTCATAATCATTGAGCATTTTTTCAGCTGATGTTATCAATAATTTTTCAATTTTCTTCTCCAAATAATCAATATTCCACCAAAGGTTATTTGAATTGAGTTTAACGTATATTTCGAGTAAATCTGGATCTAGAGAATTTACAAGTTTGATTTGTTCATAGGTATCATTAATTTCTTTTTCTAAGATCTTTTCTTTTATTGATATAAAAGTATCTCTTTTTTGTTGTAATTTATCTGCTGTATATTTTGCATGTGTAGTAATTTGTTGGATTAAAAATTTTGAATAAGCATTTTTTATATTTTCATAAAAATTTAATGAATTTACTCTATTCAATGGTGATAAAAATTTAATAGATAAAGATTCCTCTGAAATAGAAAAAGTCAAATATGAAACAAGCTCATTAATTATTTGCTCATTTTGTATTTCATTTTTATTTGTTAATGTTTTCTTACTGATAGCATCTAAAAGATTTTTCTCATCTTTTAGAAATGCCTCATCAATAATGAAGGTATTTATAAGGTTGTTTTCTATTTCTTTTATTAATACATTATCATTTTTAAGAGAACTAACTATAAATTTTGGTAAAATTCTTGACTCTGACACTTCAAAACCAAGACTTTGATAAACTTCCATAATCTTAAAAACATTATTAAAATCCATAAATGAAGGGACTTGATAATTAAATTCTAAATTAGTTTTAAAAAGGAAATTTCTATTATAAAATTCATCTTTAAAGATAAAAATATAAATAGAACCTAAAATAAGGGCAGGTAAAAAAATTAATGCCTTAAAATTTTTAAAACTATATTTTAAATAGTTTATAAAATCAATAATGTTCATTTTAATTTTTTGTGCTGTAGTATTCTTTATACCAATTAATGAATTTTACAATACCTGTTTTTATATTATGCTTTGGTTTGAATCCAGTAATTTTTTTTATAGAATTAATACTAGCGTGAGTTTTAATTACATCTCCTTTTTGTATAGGAAGTTTTTTTACAATAAAACTAATTTTATTTATTGATTTAATAATTTTTAAAACTTCCCTTAACTGAAAGCTACTTCCTCCAGATATATTTAAAATTTGGAAAGGCAATTTTCCTTTTTTTGGTTTTTGAATTATAGAAAAAACAGCATCTACAGTATCGTCTATATATGTAAAATCCCGGATATGATTGCCGCCATTAAATAATTCAATTTTATTTTTTGATAAATTAGCTTTTACAAATTTAAAGATTGACATATCAGGTCTTCCAAAAGGTCCATAAACTGTAAAAAATCTTAAACCAGTTGTCGGCAATTTGTATATATTAGAATAAGCATATGCAAATATTTCATTTGATTTCTTTGTTGCTGCGTAAAAAGATAGAGGTTTGTCTGTTTGTGCATTTTCATCAGTAGGATAAGATTTAGCTGAACCATAAACTGAGCTTGAAGAAGCATAAATAAAATGTTTAATGTTAAAAATTCTTGAAGCATCCAAGATGTTAAAAAAAGCATCAACATTTGATTTAAGATATTGTTCAGGTTTGATAATAGAGTATCTTACTCCAGCTTGAGCAGCTAAATGAATTACAATTTTAATTTTATTTTTTTTAAATATATTTTCAATTTTTTTTTTTATTATTAAGATCAAAATTAAAATATGTAAATTTTTTATTATTTTTTAAATCTTTAATTCTGTTTTTTTTTAATTTAACATCGTAATAAGGATCTAAATTATCTATACCTAAAACAAAATAGTTTTTCTTTAAAAGCTTATTACAAAGATGATAACCTATAAAGCCAGCACATCCGGTTAACAATATTTTCATTAATTAGTTGGTATTGTGAATTCTGGACCTGATTTTATACTTCCTGGCCATCGACTTGTTATAGTTTTAAGCTTTGTATAAAAATGAACACCCTCAATCCCATGCATTGAATGATCTCCAAATAGAGATTGTTTCCAGCCACCAAAACTATGAAATGCCATTGGAACTGGTATCGGTACATTAACGCCTACCATTCCAATTTTAGCATTGGTAGTAAAATGCCGTGCTATTTCTCCATCAGATGTGTATATTGTTGTTCCATTACCATATTTGTGGTCATTGACTAATGTTATTGCTTCATCGTAACTTTTTGCTCTTACAACTGATAGAACGGGTCCAAATATCTCGTCTTTGTATATTTTCATATTTTGTTTAACATTATCAAAAAGAGTTGGTCCTATAAAATATCCCTCTTCATATCCTTGAATTTTGTAATTTCTTCCATCACAAATCAGCTTTGCCCCTTCATCTACTCCTAGAGAAATATAATTTTCTATTTTATCTTTATGTTCTTTTGAGATTACAGGTCCAATATCTGACTCTAAATCTGTCCATGGAGCAATTTTTAGCTCATCACATTTTAACTTAATTTTATTTACAAGTTCATCTGCAATTTCACCAACAGCTACAGCAACTGATATTGCCATACATCTTTCACCTGCGGATCCATAAGCTGCTCCAATAATTCCATCCACAGCTTGATCAATGTTTGCATCAGGCATTACAACTAAATGGTTTTTAGCACCACCTAAAGCCTGCACTCTTTTTAAATTCTTTGAGGATTGTTCATATATATATTTAGCAACTGGAGTTGATCCTACAAAACTTACGGCTACAATATCTTTACTATTTAATATTAAATCGACTGTTTCCTTGTCTCCTTGAATTACATTGAATACTCCATCTGGAAGTCCAGCTTCAGAAAATAACTCGGCTAATTTTATCGAGCATGATGGATTTTTTTCTGAAGGTTTTAGTATAAATGAGTTGCCACATGCAATGGATATTGGAAACATCCACATTGGAACCATAGCTGGAAAATTAAATGGTGTTATACCTGCACACACTCCTAACGGCTGCCTAACTGACCAGGAATCAATATTAGATCCAACATTTTGTGAAAAATCACCCTTAAGTAGATGAGGTATCCCACAAGCAAATTCAACAACTTCTAGACCTCTTGTAACAGAGCCTTTAGCATCTTCAAAAGTTTTTCCATGTTCAATGCATACTAATTTAGCTAAATCATCTATATTTTTTTCAATGAGTTCTTTGAACTTAGATATAATCCTAGATCTTTTTAGAGGTGTTGTTTGTGCCCATAACAACTGACTTTTTTTTGCGCTAATAATAGCGCTATTAAAGTCTTCTTCATTTGAAAGCATAACCTTTGATATTACTTCGCCTTTTGATGGATCGAAAATATCCTTAGTTTTATTTGAGTAACCTTGAATTTTACCATCAATATAATTTTGAACTTTATTCATATTATTTTTTTTTATAAATTAATATTAAATTTCTGGTATAAATAAGAATACCAAACATTTGGCCTAATATTATAACAGGATCCTTTCTAAACAAAGCATAAATTAGTAAACCAATACCTCCAAAAATGCTTAGGTACCAAAATGAGATTGGAATAGAACTTTTACCCATTTTTTCTGAATAAATCCATTGAAAAATAAATCTCGAAGCAAACAAAGCTTGACCTGTAAAACCTATAACTAAAAAAAATATTTCAATTGAGGTAAGATTGGTAAAATATGATAACATGTGTATTTGTATTAGAAAATAATTTTAGTTAAATTTGAATTAAATATTTGCTTCACTGATTATCCTTTTTATCCCATAAATATCAAATTTTTGCTTCGCTTTCGAAATAAAAAATTTTAAATTATTTATATTATTATAATACTTAATACCATTAATTATTTTTAATTTTTTAACTTTTGAAGACCCAGCATAAAATATAAGTTTTTCTTTTTTTAATTCTTTAATGATAGTATTTTGATTATTAGCCGCATTAATAACTATTGAAGGAACTTGCATAATACATCTTTCCCAGGATGTTGTACCTCCGGCACCAATACACAATGTTGAATTTGATAACATCTCAGGAAACTTCTTTGTATCAGAATATAAATTAAAATTTATCTTAGATTGATCTCTAAATTGTTTAACATTTTTGTAATACTTTGAATATTTTGATAAAAACACATCAATTCTTTTAAATTTAAAATTACTCTTATTTACTTCTTTCAAAGCTCTCAAAACTAAATTTTTATCATCAAAATTTCCAAAAGAAATATTCAATCTATCAAAAATATTCATAAAAAATTTTTTATTTGCAATTAATTTATTATATTGTCTTCTTATTATGGAATATTTACTACCTAACAACAACTTGCATTTTGAATTTGTAATCCTAATATAACTTAATTTTTTTCTATTTATAGTTTGGTCAATTAAGTAATCACAATTATGAATCCTATTTGCTAAATCATCAATTACTATTAATTTATTTAATTTTTTTTTTACTTTTTCCTCCCAAATATGGTCGATAGAATAGCAATCAACTATCATAATATTATTTTTCTTATTATAATCTAATAGTTTAATAATTTCTTCAGCATCAAGAATTTGATTTTTTTTGCTATTAACTTTAAATTTATCAACATTAATATTTGTTTTAATTTTTAAATATTTAATTCTTTTATCGCCAAATTTTTTATAATTTTTAATAAAGTTATTAGAATGCAAAAAATAAATTTTATTATTTTTGATTAATTCGTTAGCGAGACTAATACAACGCATAAAATGCCCGATGCCTAATTTAGGAGTACATTCTACCCTAAAATAAATTTTATTGACCATTAATTTACTAATAAATAGATTTATTTATTAACTTAATTATTTTGTTTTGAATATTTTGATGTAAGTCAACATAAAGAGGTATAGTCATTGCCTCTCTGCTATAATTTTCTGACTCAGGAAAATCACCAGCTTTAAATCCAAGGTTTTGATAATAAGGATGAAGGTGTATTGGTAAATAATGTAAGTTTACCCCTATGCCTGATTTTCTAAACAATTTAAAAATTTCTTCATAATTTTTTTTCATTTTTTTTAAATTAAGCCTGATTATAAATATATGATATGAGGAGTAATTATAATGATCTATATGCTGGAAAGATACAAACTTATTATCAATCTTATTTATATAGTAATTTGCTAAATTATTTCTTACTCTTACAAATCTTTTTATTTTTTTTAATTGACTATTACCTAATGCTGCAGATATTTCATTCATTCTATAATTGAATCCTAAAAATATCTGTTCAAAGGCAGGTGATCTACCCAAAGATTTATAAAAAGGCCCATTCTTATCTTTTGTTATTAAATTTTGATCTCTGGTTATGCCATGCTCTCTAAATAATTTCATTTTTTCATATAAATTTTTATTATTTGTAGTTGCAATACCGCCTTCTGCAGTAGTAATTATTTTTACTGGATGAAAACTAAACACTGTTATATCTGACCATTTGCAATTACCTACCAAATTATTTTTTCTAGAAGATCCAATTGAATGCGATGCGTCTTCAATAATTTTAAATTTATATATTTTTTTTAGACTATTAATTTTTTCTTGAATTGTAGGTTGTCCTGCAAAATGAACAGTCACAATAATTTTAGGTAATTTTTTATTTTTTTTTGCCTCTTTAAGTTTTTTCTCTAAAAGTTTAATTGATAAATTCCAAGTTTTTGAGTCAATATCAACAAAATGCACATTTGCCCCACAGTATCTTCCACAATTTGCTGAAGCAACAAAAGAATTTGGCACTGTCCACAAATAATCTCCAGGTCTTAAATCTAAAGCTAAACAAGATATATGTAATGCACTTGTTGCGCTATTTACAGCAACCGAAAATTTTGAGCCAACAAATTTATTAATGTTTTTCTCAAATATTTCTACCTGAGGACCTTGGGTAAGATATTTAGATTTTAATATTTTATTTACTTTATCAATATCTTTTTTATCAAGTTTGTGATTGCCGTAAGGTATTTTATAATTAGGTAACATATCACAAAAATATATTCTTCTTATAATTTGGATATATACTAAGAGCTATTTCAAAGTCATCTTCAGTATCAATATCATGCATTTCAATTTTATTATCTAAAACCATATATTCATTTATTTTCCAGTTCCAATAAAAATTATTTTTAAAAAAATAATCTTTATTAAAAAAATACATACAATTAGAAAATTCATATATTGACTCTACATGTTTTGTATTTAGTGTGTCTATATTGATATTGAAATTCAAAGGTTTTAGTTTTTTGCTAAAAAAATAATTTTTTTTTGTTGTTAACACGCTACATGAAGTTTTTTTCTTTAAGCAAAAATTTATGAATTTATTTATAGTACTTAAACTTAAAAAAGGTAAACATGGATTTATTAATAAAAAATAATCATAATTTTGATTTTTTAAAAAAGAGTGAATTTCTTTATTAGGTCCCTCAGATAATGTAGATTTTAGAGTTCTTTTAACAAATCTTACATCGTATTTTTTACACATCTTCTTATAATAATTATCATAGCCAGCAAAAAAACAATCGTATTTATTAATTAGTGAGAGTTTCTTGATTATAATTTCAGAAAGTGAAAAATTAAAAAATTTACGTTGCATTTTATTTTTACATCTTTTGCTATTTGTTCTTCCTAAAGAATAAATACATATTTTATTTTTTTTAAAATTATTTTTCACCACGAACTCCAACCACCATCAATAATAAAATTTGAACCATTTATAAATTGTGATGAATTTGAACTAAGAAAAATAATCATACCAAATAGATCTTCAGGTTTACCTAATGTTTGTAGAGGAATTTTTTTTATTAATTTATTTAAGAAATTTTTGTTTAAATTGTTTTTTAAATTTGGAATTGGTCCTGGCGATACACAATTAAATCTAATCCCATATTTTCCATATTGGCAAGCAGCATATTTTGTCCATTGTAATAATGCGGCCTTAGAGGTTCCATAATTTGGAGGATTAAAATATTTTTCATTACCATAATTGTAAAAATAAGGGCTGATTGAACCATATATTGAGCCAATATTTATGAAACTTGCGAAATTATATTTTTTTACAGCTTTTAATAAATTCGGCTTTGAATATTTTAGCAAATTATGAGCAGCAGTAACAGAAACTTCATATGATTTAATATAATCTTTTTCACTTATTTCATTTAAACTTCCTGTATTGGAATAATTTGCATTATGAATAATGCTGTTTAAAGGTAATTTATAGTCATTTTTAAAAAAATTATTGATATCACTGGATTTTGCAATATCAAAATTTGCTAATTTAACATTTGAGTTAATTTTTTTTATTCTCTTTTCTAAATTTTGTAATTTTTTTAAGTCTTGACCATTTAATATCAAATTTGCGCCCTCTTTGGCAAGTTGCTCTGATAGTTTTGAGCTTATAAAACCATAAGCGCCTGATATAAAAATATTTTTATTTTTAATTGAAAATATACTTTTTTTCATTTTATTTATAAATAATTTTGCTAATTTTATTTAAAATTAATTTCTTATCAAAATAATAAGAAATATATCCTTTAACACTTATATTATTATTTTGATTTAATCTATAAGCATAATAGGAATTTAAAATACCCATTGCAAAGTTACTATATATATCATACCTATATGTTCCAGATTTTGAAAATAGCAAAGAAACATCATAAAAAATATTTTTTTTCTTTTTAGGCATATTGGTCATATAAATGTCCCATCCATAAATGTTAATTTTATTTGCAATTTTTGATAACACAAATACACAACTGAGGCTGGAACCTAATTGCAAATTTTCTGTTTTAGATTTGTGTACAATATTTATTTTTTTATAATTTTCTATAAAATAATTAACTAAAGAAAAATTTTGTGAATTTTTATAAATACTAAAATTATTTTTTTTTTGGTTTAAAAGCTCTAAAACTTAATTTATTTTTTATTTTCCTACCTATGGATTTCCCACCTATGGAAATAAATAGAATAGGAATATTTTTTGACACTAATCTCTTATAAACACCGCCATCAGATGTAACATAAATATAATTAGAATTTAGGTCTATATCTTCTTTTGGATTAACAATAAATGTAGTTAAAGATTTATCAAATGAATAATCTTTACTTGATACGCCTCTCATAAAAATATTTATTTCATCACATTTGCTTGGTTCGCAGTTTATTTTATAATCATCAAATACATTTTTTGAATATTCAATTCTTTCAGATTTTGACATAATTTTGGCATTAGAGTAGAGTTTGTAAAATTGCCTTGGAATAAATATAAAATAAAAATATATCAAAAAACTATGATATAAATTTTTAATAAGATTCATAATTTCCAATTTGTTGGATTTAAAATTTTGTTACTAATTTTGATTTTGTTAAAATTGATTTCTTCAATAATTTTTTTATTTAACTTTTTTTTCTTTTTAATAGTTTTAATATTTTCAATAATTTCATTTTTCGTATTCATCCCAATTACAACAGAGTCTATCCAATCAAGAGAAAAAATATAATTAATAAGTAATGTTGTTAAATTAGAAGAATTTGATTTTTTTTTGTAACAATTTAACCATTCAATGATAGTTGTATTGTTATTACAGTTTGCATTTTTCCATATTTTTTTATTTGAAGTTAATAAAAGGCCTTGCAAAAAAATACTTCGAACTTGAAATTTTTTACCACGTAATTTAGCTTTATTAATTTCTGACATTAAAGAGTCCCATCTATGTTCCAAAATATTATAAGGCAATTGAATTAAATCGATTTCTTTTGTATTAAGAGCTTTTTTTAATTCAGTCTTGGTGTTAATAGACACTCCAATATATTTTATTTTTTTTATTTTTTTTAAATATTTTAAGTATTTTAATATATCTAATCTATTAGATGTTTTATTAAAACTAAATGTATGAAAAGACATACAAAATATTTTATTAGTTTTTAAGTCTTTAAATAAATTATTAAAAAAATTCTTTATCAAAATTGTGTTATTTTTTTGTTTTGCTAATTTTTTTTCATCAATTGAGAATTTACAATAAATCTTTAAATTTTTATTGTTTTTACCTAACATTAAATTTGCATCATTATATAGGTTTGAAGTATCAAAAATTTTATAACTTCTATTTATTAAATATTTTATATTTTCTTCAGATTTTTTCTTATAAAATTTAGAATTATTGGTTATCCCATATTTTGAACCAAATTGCGCTGCCCCAATTACTATTTCTTTACTACTCATAACATTTAATTAGTTAAGAAAATTATCATTCTTTTTAACAAAGTTAACAGAAATATTTGATTTTATTTCTCCATGCCAACGATTTTTTTCACCACAATAGTCAATTATATTTTTTTTATAAATTTTGCGAAATTTTTTTTGAATTTCTCTAGCTTCTTCCTTAAATTCAAAATTATTATTAATTAATTCAACCATTTCTAAAGCTAAATCATTTAACTCTTCAGGAGTGTTTTCAATAAGCTCTACTTTCTTATTAAATTCTTCTGATTTTAATGTGAAAGCAAGCTCGCATTCAAATATTTCTGAAAGTGATAAATTTCTTTTTTTTTCTAAACTATAATGGCTTTTCGTAATCGCAATATATTTATTGCTAAAAGTAAAAAAAATTCCCACAGGGCAATGTGTAAAAGCTATTGGTTTTCTAAAAACAAAAGGTATTGCATCAAATCCAGTACTAGTGCTAATACAAAAATCACAATTTGCACCTAAAAAAACATCCATAAAATCTGATGAATATTTAGAGTTTGAATAATCAAGAAATTTTCTATTTTTGATAGTTAATTTTTTTTCTGTATTACGACCCATCCTAAAAACAAAATATCCTTTATTTATCAAGGTTTCTATTGCTAATTTAAAATTATCAATGTTGTAATTTCTAAAGGAATGATATTCCCAAATACCACCAAGATAATTTTTTAAATATCCATTATCTCTTACTATAACACAAACAAACTTATCTTTATCACTTAAACCTATTTCTTTTAGAATTTTTTTTCCATTGGTCATTTCTTCTTTAGTTAAATAGATTTGAGTTTCATTTTTATTAAAAAGGCTCTTAGTGTCTCTATCTGAGTCAGTATGTAAATGGTTTGCGAAATCATGCTGCTTACCACCAGGAATTAAATTATTAATTATTCTAATTGGATGCAGAATATATGAAGGTAATAAATTTAATCCAGATCTTTTTAACATTTTATAAATTTGATAATTTGGAACCTTCATCATATAAAACAAATCTAAATGAGGTTTTTCCAATGGATATAAATTTAATTTTTTTTCTAGCAGTATTAATTCAGAATTTGCAACTAAATGACCTATTCTTCTGGAAAGACAATGTATTCTAATTAAAAATATGGGCGATACTAATCTTATAAAAATTAATATTACTGATCCCAAAAAGTACATTGGAATTGATAAAAATATAAATAGAATTAACCTTATATTAAGGAAAATTTTTATTAATTTTTTAATAAAAATCATTTAAAAAAATTATTAACAGTTTTGGATATATATTTAATTTCATCATTTTTTAAAAACTGATGAATTGGAAGAGTTAGTATAGTTTTAGCCTGATGCTCAGTTACAGGAAACGATCCTTCTTTATAACCTAAAAATTTTGCTGCTTTTTGCAAATGTATTGGTATTGGATAATGAATAGCAGATTGAATTCCTTTTTTATAAAGATACTTAATTAACTTATCCCTATTGGGAGTTTGAATTACAAATGTATGATATGTATTATATTGGCTATCTAATTCTTTAGGAAAAAAGATATTTTTTTTATCTAAATATTTTTCATATATTTTAAAATTTTTTCTTCTTTGTATAATAACATTATTTAGATTTTTAAGTCTAAAATTTAATATAGCAGCCTGAACACTATCCATCCTAGATAAAAAACCAAAATCATCTAATTTGTTACGATTTTTGAAACCATGATTAGATAACATTTTAGCTTTAATAGCTAATTGTTTTTTATTAGTAGCTAAAAAACCACCATCACCTATACCGTTTAAGTTTTTAAGAGGATGGCAAGAAAAACAAGAGATATCACCAAAGCTTCCAGCCATCTTATTATTAAATTTAGACCCAATAGCTTGTGCAGCATCTTCAATAATAGGAATTGAATATTTTTTTGAGATTTTTAAAATTTTATCAATATTAGAAATCCTTCCTGTCAGATGTACTGTCATAATTGCTTTAGTTTTTTTTGTTATACTCTTTTCTATTTGCTCTGGATTAATATTTTGATCTTGGCAAACATCAGCAAAAACAGGCTTCGCTCCAATATGAATAATTGAAGAAGTTGATGAAATAAAAGAATTTGGAGGTGTAATGACCTCATCTCCTTTTTTAACACCAACTAAATGTAGAGCTAAAGTCAATGCGTCAGTTCCACTATTTAAAGCTACAGCATATTTAGAATTTGTTTTTTTTAAAATATTGTTTTCAAATTTTTTTACTTCGCTACCATTTACCCAATCATCATTAGAAATTGTTTTATCAATAATTTTTAATAATTTTTTTTTTTCAAATTGCCATTGAATATTTAGATTAACGTATTTTATAAATTCTTTTCTCAAGTGTAAAACTTCCTTACCGTAGATATTATATAATTCATCTGTTTCTTTGTTAAATGTTGATCGCATGGAAAAGTAATAATTTTTTTTGCATGGGAATCAGTTACTGGAAAATCTCCATATTTATGACCCAAAAAAGAAAGCCCTTTTTGGAGATAGATTGGAATAGGATAATGAATCTTTGCTTCAATACCTTTTGATAAGCAATATTTTAGCAACTGATCTCTATTTTCAGCAAAAACAATATACAAATGATATACTATTTTAAAATTATTTGGTCTTGGAGGTATAGTAATTTCTTTTATTTTACTAAGCTTTAGGTCAAAATATTTTGCATTTGAAATTCTTTTATTAGCGATCTGCTTTGCTTTTGGTAGTAACCAATTTCCAACAACAGCTTGGAAAGTATCTAATCTAGAGTTAAAAGCTAATAGATCTATAGTATCTCTTGATGATAAACCGTGATTTCTTAAAAGTAATAATTTTCTGTAAATTTTTTCGTTATTCGTAGTAATTATTCCTCCATCTGACCAAACGTTAATATTTTTAAGTGGATGTAGTGAAAATGCACCAGTTATACCCCAAGTTCCTGATTTTTTTTTATTAATTTCACCCAAAATAGACTGGCAAGCATCTTCTATAACAGGAATTTTATATTTTTTTGAAATCTTCATTAATTTAGGCATGTTAACCATATACCCAGTAAAATGAACAGGCAGGATAGCTTTAGTCTTTTTTGTAATTTTTTTTTCTACTAAATCTACATTCATACAAAACGTATCGTCACAATCTACAAATACTATTTTCGCTCCGAGCTCATTTATTGCACCTACTGTTGCAACAAATGTATTTGAGGCAGTTATTACCTCATCACCTTTTTTAATACCAAGACATTTTAAAGATAGTTTAATGGCATCAGTTCCACTATTTACTCCTACTGCATATTTAGTGCCAATTAATTTTGCAAATTTTTTTTCAAATTGCTGAAGCGGTTTACCAAGTGTGAAATCTCCAGTTGAAACGAACTTTTTTAAATTCTTCCATAAATTGGAAGAATTAGAAAATTGTTGTTTTAAATAAGAATATCTAACTTTCATTGTAAATTTATTGAATTCATTCTTTTTATATTAAAATACATTTCATTTTCTAAGCTATTGATAAAATTTCCATCATCAAATGCATCTTTTATATCTTTAATTGCATCTGAAACAGTAAATTTTGAAATAAAATTCAGGTGTGTAGTAATTTTATTTGAAGAAATATGATATGATCTATTATCATTAGTATCCAAAATTTTTATATTGATATTAGGATTTATTATTTTTTTTACTAAATAAGCTATGTCTAAAACTTTCATATTTTCGTAACCTACATTGAATACTTCTCCAGCTATCTTGTTTATAGGTGATTCAAGAATTTTTAAGTATGCTCTCACCATATCTTTAATATGAATATTGGGCCTTAATTGTGAACCTCCATATACTGTTATATCTCTATCATTAAGGGCTAAATTTGATAATAAATTTACAACTAAATCAAACCTCTGCCTTGGAGAAAAACCACAAACAGTTGCTGGCCTAACTATTGTGGTACAAAAATTTTCAGATTGGTATTTTAATAATATTTTTTCACATAAAACTTTGAATTTTGAGTAATCTGTTAAAGGCTCTAAAGACATTTTCTCATGAACATTTGCCTCTTTTTTTATTCCATATACACTTGATGAAGAAGCATAAATAAACCGTTTTATAGAGTTTTCTTTGCACATTTTTACAAAAGGTTCAAAACAATCTAAGTTTATGGATTTGCCTAGAGTGGGATCTAAGTCAAAACTTGGATCATTTGAAATGCAAGCTAAATGTATAACAGTATCACAATCATTAATTGCAGATTTTAAAGAATCTAAATTTCTTACATCGCCCTCTATAATCTTTAAATTTTCTGAATTTTCAAATTTTATAGTATTATATATATTTAGATCAAAAACATTCACTTTATGTTTATGATTTAACAATTCTTGAACCAATACTGTACCTACATATCCTAGGCCACCTACAACTAAAATTTTCATAATTAGTTATATAAATTATTTAATTTTTTTATCTATATTTAAGTAGTGCAAAATAAATCCAAATGACATCCAATTAATAGCAGCCAGCCAATTATTAAAAAAATTTCCAGAGGGGAGAATTGGATTGAAATTAATTACAAATGGCAGCATGAGAATACAAAATTTTGTTAAATATAAATCTTCTTTTTGTTTAGATATTTTTTTAAAAAAAAATAAAAAATAATTTTTCAAACAATAAAGGTATAAAATTAAATATGGAAAAGTACCAAAGATTCCAGTTTCAGCTAAAAGTTGTAAAAGAAAGTTATGAGGATGAGTCGAACAACCATTTGGTTTTTCATATTTTGGTTCTTTACATTTTTCTCTAAACATTTTTGTACCAATTCCAAAAAAGAAATTATCTTTAAATATCTCTATTGATGTTAAGTAAAGTCTTTCATGTACTTGTGAGAAATAAACAAGTCTATCACCATTCCAATTAATTTGATTTGAAGAAAAAGTATGAGTCACAATTCTTTCTTTTATATTTTGATTAGAAAAAATTACTCCAATAATAGCAAGTAAGAAAACAAGAAAATAAATAAGATTTCTTCTAATATTTCCAAAAAATAATAAATAAAATAATAAATATATTAAAAACATTAACAATGCAGATCTTTCCCCAGAAAGTAGAATTACTAAACCTAAAAAAAAGGTAATAATTAAAAAGGGTAAGTTATTTTTTTTATTTGACTCTAAATAAAATAAAAAAATGATGATTGGAAAAAGCCTTGAAAGGTAACTTCCAAGAACTTGTTCTTTGCCAAAAAATCCAGTTAATCTATATCCATCATAATTAAAGCCTAGCAAATTAAAACCTATAAAATATTGAAATAGAGCATCAAATAAAATTAAAAAAAATAAAAAATATAAAAATTTTAGAAAATATTTTTTAAAATTTTTTTTAACATCAGCTATATACCACAAGCATATTGTAAAAATTCCAAATCGAAAGAAAAATAAGCTACTCTCTAATGATAATAGAGGGTAATCAGAAAATAAAGAAATGATTATTAAATAAATACACCAAATAAAAAAATAAATTACAATTTTCGATTTGAAAAAAGTAAAAATGTTATTTTTAATTAATATTGTAATAAAAATTATTGATATTATTGAAATATTTAAATCTGAAAAAAATGGTCCTATTAAAATCATTAGTGGCTGACAAATAAGTAGAACCATTAAAATATTATTTGAGTCAAAAAATTTTTTAGCTAGATTTTCCATTTCTATAGATGAAATATATTCTAATTTGATATAAAAGTATCTGATTAAAGTTTACGATTCAAATTTTATTTTGCTTCTTTTTTTGATCATTGATTATTTTCATTACTTTTATGATATCGAATATTCCTCTGATTAATCTTAAGAAAGTTCCATATTTTGATTTCCCAAAAAGTCTCGGTCTATGATCAACATTAATAAAATATGTTTTTTTTCCAAAACCTAAAAAAAGAGCAGGCAAAAACCTATGTATTCCATCAAAAAAAGGAAAATTTAAAAAAATATCTCTATCAAATGCTTTCAGAGAACATCCTGTATCAGGACAACCGTCTTTTAAAATGATTTGTCTAATTAAATTGGCTAAATAAGAAGAATAGATTTTAATAAAAGTGTCTTTTCTTTTGGATCTTATGCCACCAACTAAAAAAATATCTTCATACTCATTATATTTTTTTACTATAGATGGAATATCTTTAGGATTATTTTGACAGTCTCCATCCAAAGTTACGATTAGTTTGTATTTTGCTTTTCTTATTCCATTAAATATGGAGTGGCTTTGCCCTAGATTTTTTGTATTATTTATTGTTTTAATTTTTGAATGTCTTTTTTGAAGTATTTCTAAAATATTTTTTGTTTTATCTTCACTGCAATCATTGACAAAAATTATCTCATAATCATGATATTCTTCTAATGATAAAAAAATTTCCTTTACCAGTTGTTCAATATTTTGAGCCTCATTATATAATGGAATAACAATAGAAAAATTATTCATATATTTATAATTACTTTAAAATATATTGAATTGCTTTTAGTAAGATTGTTTTGTCAATTTTATTTTTATTGCCCATTGTTTTTACTGATTGTGCTGCTGCTAATGATCCTGCAAACATTGATAAATTTAAGTCTTTAGAAGTTTTTAATATTAATGAGAAAATCATTAAAAATGCATCTCCAGCACCGACTTTATCAACCACTTCATTTGCAAAAGCTGGGCACTTAATGATATTGTTCTTTTTATCAAGCAGCATCGCTCCATTTTTTCCAGAAGTAACTAAAATATTTTCAGCTTTTATCTCGCTCTTTAATTTTTTTGCAAGATTTTCTAAATTTCCCTTTCTTTCTCGCATCGTATGTCGCAATTCATTTGCGTTAATAATCAAGTTTTTAAAATTATTAAATTTTCTAATATTATGAAATCCAACATTTGCAGAGTTTATTTGTGCATTGATTGAAATATTTTTATTATTTTTGCAAATAAATTCAGCTAATTCATTATCAATTAAACCATGTCCATAATCAGCGACAACTACTAAATCAGTTTTTTTAATTTTTGCTTTGATTATTTTTTTAAGTAAAGAGTTTTCTTGCTTATTTAGGCTGTCATCATTTAAAGTATAAATTCCAAAAATTTTATTTGAATTTACTTGATCTAAATATCTCCTTTTAATTAATGTTGGTGAATTTCCTTTATTTATAAAATTTACTTTTATATTTTTATCAGTTTTATTTTTAATATATTTTGCACCATCATCTTTTCCTAAATAACTTATTATCTCAATACTCTTTGAAAATGATAAACAATGATTTGCTATAGCGAGAACACCCCCCAAATATTTTTCTTTTTTTTCATCTTTAAAAGTAAGAATAGACTCTTTGCCTGATTTACCTAAAGCCTCACAAAATACATATTCATCAATGATTGACTCCCCTATTATAAGCACATTAAGTTTTCGTATATCTTCAAAAATTTTTAAAATTTTATTAAAACTATATTTGCTGTTAATTTTATTTATAATTTGTTTTTGATTAATATTTTGAATGTTTGTAAATTTGTTTATTAAACTACTTGAGCTAAAAGTTTCATAGGTACTGTATAATATTTTACCACCATTTAACTCAACTGCTTTTTTTTCTTTTGTAATATTACCAGTAATATCATTTGAGTTTTTTTTATAATCTGGGCCTTTAAAATAAATATTTGGTTTTAATAATTTTATTGTATTTATACTTGTGGCCCAATCATTTATTGCCACGAAATCAATATATGCTAAAGCCTCAAGCATTTTCGCTCTACTGTTTTCTTTAAACAAAGGTCTTCCAGGACCTTTATTCACAAATCTGTCTTTTGTAATAGTAACGACTAAAATATCTCCTTTGGTTTTAGCCTCTTTGAAATGATTGATGTGTCCAAGATGTAAAAGATCAAAAACTCCATGACACAAAACAATTTTTTTTCTTTTTTTTCTATAATTTTCTAATATTTTATCTAATTTTTTTAAAGTTAAAATTTTGGACATAATGTTAATCTAAATATTTAAACCAATCTTTGGTAGCTTTATTGATTTTTTCTGGTGTCCACAAGGGTGCATCATGCCAATTGTTAATACTTTTAAGGACCTTTTTAACACCTGCTTCAAATGATATCTTTGGTTGCCAAGATAGCTTTCTTTTAATTTTTGTTATATCGGCATAGGTTATATCAGGTTCACCAGGTCTTTTTGGAATATAAACCTTATCACCTACAAGCAATTTGACTAAGTAATTAATTGATTTTGGTTTACCACTTCCAACATTAAAAATATCAGTTTTGGTATAATTTGAAGCTAAATAAAGCGCATTTGCTACATCTGTAACATAAGTAAAGTCTCTCTTTTGTTTTCCATCACCAACTATAGTAAAAGGTTTATTTGATAATTTTTGTTTTAGAAAAACTCCAAAAACTGCACCGTAAGTACCTGAAGTTCTTGATCTAGTTCCAAATACATTAAAGAATCTTAAGGACACTGTTGTTAAATTATAAACTTTAGACCAATGCATTATCAATTGCTCTCCTAAGCATTTTGTCAGCGCATAAGGATACTCAGGTTTAATTGTGGACTTTTCTTTTGTGGGAAATTTATCTGGAATGCCATAACATGAAGATGAAGCTGCATAAACTATTTTTTTTATTTTAAATTTTACACATAATTCAAGAACATTAATGGTGCCAGTAACGTTTGAGTTAAAATATGATTTAGGTTTTTGAATACTTGGCACTATATCAGCCTGAGCTGCTAAATGAAAAACTACATCTACATTTTGAAAAAAATTTTTCCACTTACCTAATCTGGATAAATCACCTTTAACAATTGTAATTTTATTTTTAACATGAGATAAATTATTTATACGACCAGTTGAAAAATTATCTATAACTATTACCTGATATTTTTTTTTTATTAATAAATCAACAAGGTGAGAGCCAATAAATCCAGCCCCACCTGTAATTATAGCCTTCATTATAAATAATTATAAAAAATTAACATGCAAGGGTTTATTGCCATTTGCCTTAGGTATTTTTGCATTACCTTTAATATGATTATCAAGAGCTTCACTAACATAATGTTGGATTGGCAAAGTTCCCATCATAGTTTGAGCATCAAAATATGGTGAGGCTAAATAATCCATGATTCTCCAATACCTATCTGACTTAAATATATCCCTAAATCTCTCATCAACAAAATTACCTATATGAAATTTTGAATATCTTGCATTAAAAAACATACCCGATGGAGCAACCAAACCACTTCCGCTAATTTGCAAAAGAAACTGTGGTCCATAGAATCTTTTATATGATGGCTTACCACCATTTTTAATTTTGTCCCATTTTACTATTATCTTTGTTTCGTCATTGGTTAAGTTTTCAGCTTTTTTAAGTATGTCGTATAATTCTTCATATTTTGAATAATCAACCCCAAGAGTTCCCATTTCATCATCAGAACAATGTTTAATGACTCCATAATCAACACCTAAATCAACTGCCAATTTAGCAAATGGTAAAATCTCATCTTTAAAATCTGGCATTAAAACCATTTGTATGCCCAAAGTAACATTCAGTTTTTGTTTTTTTTTAAGTTCTACTGCATATTTTATGTGCTTCATCGCCCTATCAAAAACATGTGTGTGTTCAGGGCCTTTAAACATTATTTTTGAATAACCTTCTGGCGTTCCTGCAGCTACTGTAAATCTAACCCATGTTAAATGAGGCAAGACCTGCTCTATTTTTTCAGGTTCCCATTCCCAACCATTAGTTGCATTACCAACATCAATTCCAGACTTTGAGGCATGTTGAATAAAAGGTATATAAGCTTTGGAAAGTGTGCTTTCACCATCTGATATCAAAGAAACTCCCCTTACTCCCACTTCTGCAAAATCATCTACTAGATCTAATGCTTCTTTAACTTTAACTGTAGACCTTTCTTGAGGTTCTTGAACCATCGCATAACAAAACGAACACATTGCCCCACATGCTCTTGTTAAAGCCATATCAACACTGACTGGAGAAATTCTCTGATTATTTTCCCAAGCTTCAACTCTGTCATAATGATAAGAAAGTTTATGAGAGTCTAAAATTAATTTTCCTTCTTTTGTATCAACAGCATTTCTTTGAAATTTTTGAGTGTTCGTATTTATTGAAACCATATTTTATTTTTATTGAATTAAGGTTTTATTTCAATTCCTCTAAGATTCCTAAGTTTACTTTTGTCACCTACAGGCTCTAACCATATAGTTATCCCATGGTCAATGGAATTTTTTAAAATTTCCTCTAATTCTAACAAAAGAACACCTCTTATTTTAGCTTCAATAGAATTTTCAATTCTTAATATAACGTAACCATTCTCTTCAGCCCTAATAATTTCAAAATGCTTATATTTTGGATCACTTAATAATATCTCATGTATTTTTTTGATCCTTTTTGACTCTGGTAACTCAATCCAGTTTTTGCTTGGCTTAGGAGAATTTTCTAAGGAGTATTTTTTATTTATATAGTTAACCAACTTTTACCCTCATATTAATCTGATTATATATACCAATGCATACTAATATATTTAGAAAGGTCCAGCCAAAATATTAATAATTACTAAAAAGGGCCTTTAAACGAATCATCGGGGACATCACTGGTATATTTTTTAAGATTCGTTTTCATTTTATTTAAAGGCTTATCAAGTATATTAAAAATATTTTTTAAAATTTCATATGAGCTTGGATAACAAAATTTAGCTATCTCTCTTGAACTTGGAATAGGCAGATCTTTAATTCCAATTCTTATTGGAGGTTTTTTTAATACATGAAATAATTTCTCACCAACTGAAGATGATATTTCAGAGCTTATTGAAAAAAATTTTAAGCCGTTATCAACAATTATAAGTCTTTTTGTTTTTTGAACAGATTTGAAGACAGTTTTTAAATCTATGGGTCTTAAACATCTTAAATCTACAACCTCAACATCTATATTGAATTCTAAAGATTCTTTTGCAGCTTGCAAAGAGAGTATTGAGGCATAAGAAAAAGAAACTAAAGTGATATCTTTTCCTTTTTTCATAATGTTTGCTTTACCTAAAGGAATTTTATAATAATGATTTGGAACAAAATCGTAATTATTATGAAGCCAACGATGTTCAAAAAAAATCACAGGATTATTATCTTCAATTGATGATATCATTAATCCTTTTGCATCTTTTCCTGTTGAGGGTGTTACAACTTTCAAACCTGGGATATGTGCGAATAAGCTCTCTAAACTTTGAGAATGCTGAGGGCCCTGCCCCCAACCTCTGCCAATAATCATTCTAATAACTAATGGTAATCTTTGTTTACCATCTGTCATATAAGACCATTTTGCTGCCTGGTTAATAATTTGCTCAACTGAAAGTAACGCAAATTCTACTCTTTGATGTGATAAAATAGGTCTCATTCCACTTATTGAACTTCCCAAAACAATTCCAGTCATTCCATTTTCTGAAGTTGGCATATCAAAAACTCGATTTGGCCCAAATTTTTTAAATAATTTTGAAGTTGTTCCAAAAATGCTTTTTGGATCAGGAACTCCAAGTCCTATTAAAATTACCTTTTTATTTTTTTTCATTGAAATATAAAAAGCAGAGTTAATTGACTGACTAAAAGTGATTTTGGTAGATTTTTGCATTTTCATATTGAGTAAATATTTTTTATTAAATCATTATAATTAGGAAATTTACTTTTTTCGGCATGTTTAAATGCTTTAATGATTTCTATGTTTATATCTTGTTTTATATTTTTAATTTTATTTTCTGTTAAAATTTTATTTTTTTTTAAATATTTCTCAAAAAAATTTAAGGGATCTTTTTTTAACCATTTTTTTAATTCATCTTTTTTTCTATAACCAAGATGATCATCCCAGTTAGGTCCACAATGTTCTAACCATCTATAAGTTTTTAATTCAATAACAGCAGATTTTTTTGTTATTTTCATTTTTTTTAATGCATTATGTGTCGCATTTTCTACAGCAATAACATTATTTCCATCAGACGTACTGAAACTAATATTATGAGCTTCAACAAATTGCTTAAGTGAAAAATTACTATTTCTTCTAAGGTTTAATGGGCTATAAACTGAATAAAAATTATTTTCACAAATAAATAAAACTTCTAAGTTATGTAAGGATGCAAAATTAAGACTTTCTTGAAAAACACCTTCTTCAGTAGCACCATCTCCAAAAAAAATACAAACTTTATTTTTTTTCTTTTGAAGTTTTAATCCCCACGCAACACCAACACCTATAGGTATAGTACTTCCAACAATTGGAACAGCTGCAAGGAAACCTTTATCTTGGTCTATCAAATGCATTGAACCGCCCTTTCCTCCAGCACACCCATTTTTTTTTCCGTAGATTTCAGACAACATTTTTTTTAAACTGCCACCCTTTGCTAAATAATGTGCATGTGATCTGTGAGCACTTAAAACTAAATCATTTTTTTTTAATTTGTTGCACACTCCAACAGCACATGCTTCTTGACCTACAGAAAGATGAACAGGGCATCTCATTTTATGCTCTTGATATTTGCTTGAAATTTTTTCTTCAACCAATCTAATTCTGAGCATTGATTTATATAAATCTATATCTCTTTTTTTTTTCATTAAAGTATTCAAAATAATTATTCTAATAATCAAAATTACTCAATAAATTAATAAAAATTACTTTGATTTGTAAATGTGAGAAACTAATAAAATTTAACCAATTAAAAAGAAAATTAATCCTGGCAACGACCTACTCTTCCATGTCTTAAGACAAAGTACCATCGGCGCTAACAGCTTTCACGGTCGAGTTCGGGATGGGATCGGGT
>MDSW01220319.1_pt1 | contig 37621 bp, 43 predicted proteins | sample 811171 | NCBI WGS metagenome assembly MDSW01 (sample SAMN05326641, study PRJNA326480) | marine metagenome | isolation source: seawater | place: Atlantic Ocean: North West | collected 2012 | reverse complement strand
TCCTGTCTTGCCATATATTCCAATTATAGAATTTTTATTTATTTCTAAATTTAAATTTTGAAATATTTTATTACTTTCTTCTTCAGTATAATTGAAATCTAAATTTTCAATATTAATTTTATGATCAAATCTAATTTTATTTTCTTTAATTTTTTGTTGTTCTGAATAAATATTTTTTTGTAACATTGAACTTACATCGAATGCTACTTTTCTTACTCCAGCAAGACTTACATATGACTGATAGACTTTTTGAATTGAAGGCAGAAGTCTTGAGGCCGCAAACACCATAGTAGCAATTAATGCTAATATTTCTTCTTCATCAAAAGATTTTAATTTAACTAAATAATAACTTACAAAAGCTATAAAGATTATTGCAACTCCTTCTATTACTAATCTTGGAAAAGAACTTATAAAACCCATATGAAATGAATGCTCTCTTACTGCTTTGTCTTTAGACTTAAAAATTTCAAAAAAATATTTTTTTATATTATTTATTCTTATTTGTCTAAAAATTGAAATTGTTTCTTGTATAATTTTTACTCTTTTTTTTAAATCTATTGATAAATTTAAGTCTAAGATTTTAAGTTTTCTTTTATTTTTAAAAAAAATTAGTAAATAAAATAAAATAAAGAAAAAAGAAAAAAACATTGTTGTTTTAAAACTAATCAAAAATAGAACACAAATAATTGATATTGAAATTATCAATCCACTAAATAATTCTAAAAGTCGAAAAATTGATGACACAGTAGTATCAACTTTTGTTTCTAATATAGAAATAAATTCGCTAGAATTTTTTTTACTAAATTTAATATATGGCAAATTCAAAACACTATTGAAAACATTTTTTGAAATTTTCAAACCTAATTCTTTGGTAATATAATAATTCAATCTCATAACAATAATTTTTACCAATGTAGACAAAGTAACAATTAATGAGAAAGCTAAGGTTGTATACAGGAATGGATTTTTATTAAACATTTCTTTACTTATAACTAAATATTTTAAATTATATGACTCATACGACAGGTCGGGGTTAAGCATGATATTTATAAAAGGTATTAAAGAAGAAATTGTAATCATCTCTAAAATTCCAGATATCAACATTGATACTAAGGCTAAAAAAATTAGAATTTTTTGATTCCTGTCTAGAATGCTAAATATCTTTAAAAAAATAATTTTGTAACTCATTAGTATTTAATAGATAATAAATTTTCACCTTTAATAATTAAATCTCTATTATAATTTTTAAGTGAATTAGCAATAGCTTTTATATAATTATTAGAAATGTTTTCATTAGGTTTACACCAATCATGAAGCTCAATTATAATTATTTTAAACTCATCTACCCATTCTAAATTTTTTTCAAATAAAATTTTCTCATATCCTTCAATATCTATTTTTATTATAAAAGGATATAAATCAATATTATCTTGGTTTGATAAAATTTGATTTATAGTCTTAGTTTTAGGCAAATTTTGATCATTTTTTTTTGAAATTTCTATGCCTCTTGGATCGTAATTTTTATTAAAATTATTAACTGTTTCATAGTTATATACTTCACTTGATACAGCAGAATTTATTTTAACAGCTTTTTCTGACAAAACATTTTTTTCTAAAATTTTATAATTTTCAATATCAGGTTCTATGGAAATAACTTTTGAATCTTCATAAGTGTCTATGAAAAAATTTGTACTACATCCAATGTTTGATCCACAATCAACTATTAATAATTTTTTATTAATATTTTCAAAATCTTTTTTTATAATTTTATAAAAATTATCTGATTTAATATCATAATTTTGGTTATAATATATTTCGATCAATGTTATATAGTCATATTTATTCCTAATGAAAACACAAATAAAATTTTTTTTATTCTTATTATATAAATAAATTTTATTTATTGAAATATAAGTTAAGTTTGGCGAAATTATAATATATCTTTTTTTTTTATTAATAGCTGCAGAGAATAGAAATAAAAAAAATTTGATAATATCCTTTAAAAAGCTCATTATTTATTTTGACCTAAATTAAATAATTGAGAAAATAAATAAACAAATTTTTTTAAAAAAAGAATATTTTTTTTAAAATGGTTTCGAAAAACAACCTTTTCTACTTCATTATTTAATTTAACTTCTTTATAAAATTTTATATTTTGCAGTGATAGTCTTTCTGCCTTGTAGCTTTTAAATAGAAAATTAAACAAACTTCTAGAAGAATTTTTACCAATGTTTTTAACAAGATTTTTTGAAGGTGTTACTGTCAATTTATCATTTTTCCAGAGGCTTAATGTCCAGGGATATGCCCAACTATCATCTTGATTTTTATACGCTTTATCAAATATAAATTCCCAATAGGTTTTTTCTTCCTTTGAAGCAAAAAAATTTTCCCATTTTTTAGTTTTTTTAAATTTTGGCCAAAAACTTATTTTTTTTTCATAAAGTTTCCATCTTGATCGCCATGTCGCCCATCCCCAACAATTAGCATACTTCGAATAAAAATATTTATTTTTTATTTTTATTTTTTTTTTTAAAAAATTATTTCCTGTAATTGCTCCTATTTTACCATTATTATAATATTTCTTTAACATTATATCACTAAAATTAAAAAAATCTTTATTGGGTATACAGTCATCTTCTAAAATAATACCAAACTTATTTATTTTAAAAAACCAATTTAGCGCTTGTGAAACAGATTCTTTGCAACCAAGATTTTTTTTATTATATTTTTTTTTTACTATACATTTCCAATTGATTTTAGAAATTATATGTTTAACCTCATCACATAATATTTTATCTTCATTATTTTTTGGACCATCAGATGAAACGAATATTTTTCTGGGTTTAATATGAGACAACGCATTTATTAATTTTTTTGTAGTTTTTGGCCTATTATAAACTAAAAGCAATGTAGGAGTGAATTTCACAATATATTTTAAAAATTTATTATTTAATTTATATAATATGAATTATAATTAATTAATAATATTATTTACCTAAATATGAGAATTTTAACTTTAAATCCAAAATTAGAATATAATTTTCTAAAGAAAGAAATCCAAAATTCAATTCTGAAAACTCTTGAAAATGGACAGTATATACTTGGAAAAAATGTAAAAAAATTTGAAGATGATTTCTCTAAATTCATTGGAACAAAATATTGTTGTGGATTATCAAGTGGTACGGATGCTTTAATTTGTTCACTTAAGGCATTAGGTATAAAAAAAAATGATGAGGTTATAACTGTTTCTCATACAGCTGTTGCTACTATATCATCTATAGTAGAAGTTGGTGCAACTCCAAAATTTGTAGATATAAATAAAGATAATTATTTAATTGACTTAAATAAGATCAAACAGAATGTTACAAAAAAAACAAAAGCAATTATATTTGTTCATTTGTATGGATATCCAATAAATTTTAATAATATTAAAATTTTTTTAAGAAAGAAAAAAATAAAAATTATAGAAGATTGTTCTCAGGCACATGGGGCTAGGATTAATAAAGTTAAAGTTGGTACCATTGGTGATATAGGTTGTTTTAGTTTTTATCCAACTAAAAATATAGGAGCACTAGGAGATGCAGGAGCAGTAACAACTAATAATTTAAGTTTATTAAAAAAAATTAAATTATTGAGAGAATATGGATGGTTAAAAAAAAACTTTTCAAAATTACATGGTACCAATAATAGATTAGATGAAATTCAAGCTTGTATATTAAATATAAAATTAAAATATTTTAAAAAATTTAATAACTTAAGAAAAAAAATATCTTTAAGATATCAAAAAAATATTAATAATAATTTAATAATTGTTCCCAAATTAGTTAAATCTATTGACCATGCAAATCATTTATTTGTTATTAGGGTAATGAAAAATAAAAGAGATAAGTTAAGAAAATTTTTATATAAAAATGGTTTTGATTGCATGATTCATTATCCGTATCCTGCGCATAAGCAAAATGCATACAAAAAATTTAGTAAAAATAAATTAACAAATACAGACAAAATTTCTAAAGAAATTTTATCATTGCCCATATATCCCTTGTTAACCGCAAAACAACAAAATAAACTTATAAAATTAATAAATATATTTAAATGAATGTTTGGAAAAAAATTAAAAAAAAGGAAATTCAAAAGTATAAGCCTGAGATAATATTTAATGAAAAATTATGGGCAAAAATAATTAAAAAAAGAATAATTGAAAATCGTAAAAAAGAAAAAAGTTATTTTTTTAAAAGTAATAGTTTTCAATCTAACTCTCCTATAGCATTAATAAGTCTGCTTATTAATAAAAAAAAAATAAAAATTTTAGATTATGGCGCAGGATCTTTGGAAACTTATTTTGACATAAAAAATAATAATGTAGAAAACAAAAAATATGAGTTTCTTTTTGTAGAAGTTAAATCAATTTGCAAATTATATTATAAATTAAAAAAAAATATTCTAAAAAATAATAATAAATTTAATTTAAATATTAATGACAAAATCATTGGAAATAAATTTGACATTATTCATATAAGTGACTCCCTTCAATATATTAAAGATTGGAAGTTTTTCTTGGATAAAATTCAAAAATTGAATGCAAAATATATAATTTTGAACAATCTAACTGCTGGAAACATAAAAGAATATTCAACAACTCAAAATTTTTATGGTGACAAAATTTACTATAAATTTTTTAATATCAATAAAGTCGTTAATCAATTTAACAATTATAATTTAATATATAAAACAAAATTTTTAAATAAAATTAAAGGTAAATATACCGAATATCCTCAAAAAAATTTTTCATCGTCCTTAAGACTGGGTTATCCTTGTACTTTGATATTTAAGAGAATTTAAATCTTATACAAATAACCCTTTGGATTATTGGTTAATAACTGTTTAAAATTTATTTCTTCATCAATTTTAAATTTACTTTTGTTTTTTTTTAAAAAAATATCTATTGCATTTTTTGGATTGTTGCCCTTTTTCCAATTTCTTAATCTATGCAATTGTCTTGGTATATATTCAATGATCGTATCACTAACAACTATATAATTTCCTTTTCTTAGAAGATTACTATAAAGATTTAACTCTTTTAAAACATGGTCTCTTGTATGATCGCTATCTAAATGAATAAGAATATTTTTATATTTACCAATATAATTTAAAATTTTTTTTATTGTTTTCTTAGAAGTCGAGTCAGCATTTATTAATTTATAAGAACAATTTTTAATCTTTTGATTCAATCTTTTTTTCAAATCATTAGGAATGTAAGTATCCACTCCTATAATTTTTTTAATTCCAATATTTTTAGAAAGAGAATCGTATAGCAAAAATGTACCGCCCCAGGCTACTCCAATTTCTAAAATTACATCAGGTTTAGTCTTAAAAATTATCTCCTGTATTGCAATTATGTCATCGGTAGTTTGTAGAAGTGGCTCTCCCAACCAAGTATTATTGTAACAAAAATTATATTTATCTGCTTTAATATATAATTTCAATTTATCGTTATTTAATTTTTTATCATTATACATTTTCTTCATATATAATTTTTTTCTAGAATTAAATTGTTTTAAAGAAATTAATTTTTTATTAACTTTCATTTTTGATAGTATTTAAAATATTATTAGATTATACTTATATCAATTATGCAACTTCAGGAAGTAAATAATAAACTATGGATAAAGAAATTTGATGAAGTAAAACCTCCAAAATTTTTTAAAAGATTGAAAGTCATAGAATTTGAAGAATTAGAAAAAAAAGTTTTAAAAGAAAATAATAAAAATTTTTGTGAAGATATAATAAATAATTTATATGATGGATGTATATACCAATTTTTAAATGCTTTTGACCACAAAAGTACAGAATTGATTATGAAAGAATGTGCATCTTTGTCTAAAAAAAATAAAGTTATTAGTACAGAAATAAAAGAAAATAATAAAAATTTTTTTTATATTCAAAATGATGATTTATCTTCAAAGGGAGGTTACAAAGCATTTGATAGATCTTATTATTTTTTTCCTTGGAATAAAGATTCAAAAAAAATCTTTGAAATAATCAATAAAAAAACAAAAATAATAAAAATTTTGAGTGGAAGACCTAGTGATGAATATAATCAAAATACACCTAAGAATGGAGTTATAAATAGAGCTCATGTTATTCAATATGTTCCTGGAGGGGGTACGATATCCCCTCACTCTGATCCATTTAATTATCAAAGAATACAATTGGGTTCAGTTCTAAATAAATTTAATGTTGATTATTTTTCTGGTGGTTTTGCAGTTTTTAAAAGGAATAATCAAAAAGTAATTTTAGAACCAGATATAAAGAAAGGTTCACTAATCTGTTTTTTTCCAAGCATGTATCATACTGTGGATCCAATAGACGAAGGCAAAAATTTTAACTTTGAAAATCTAAAAGGTAGATGGTACTTATCTATTGGATCGGTTGCTACGAGTTACAATAAAAATAGAGAAAATTCGAAAGCAGTAAAAATATAAATATTTAATTTGAAAAAAAAGTCTAAAAAAAATATTTTTAAGAAAAAATATGAACATAGGAATTGTAGTTGGTGGAAAATTTCATGCGTTTGAACTTGCAAAAAATTTACATAATAAAAATTATTTAAGTCAAATAGTAACTTCATACCCAAAAAATAGCCTTGAAAGAGCTATTCCAAAATCGAAAATATCTTCCCTGCTATTCAAAGAAATATTTAAAAAAATTATTGATTATTTGCCATATGCAGATTTAAGAAATAAAGCAAATTTTTACAATGATGATTTTTTTGATTTTATAGCATCAAAAAATATAAATTTTGATAATATTGATATTTTAATAGGATGGTCAGGATTTTCAAAAAGATCATTTTTAAAAATAAAAAAAAATAATTGCATTAAGATTTTAGAAAGAGGGTCATCACATATAGAATTTCAATACGAAATATTAAAAAATGAATATATCAGATTAGATATGAAACCAAACTTACCTTCTAATGAAATTATTAATAAAGAATTGCATGAATATGAACTAGCTGACTATATTTGTGTACCTAGTAATTTTTCAAAAAAAACATTTATAGAAAAAGGTTTTGAAGAATCAAAGATAAAAGTAATTCATTTGGGAGTAGATACATCAAAGTTTTTTCCAATAAATAAAAAAAAAAATGAAAATTTTTCTATTCTATCAACAGGAGAAGTTTCTATTAGAAAAGGTTCACATATTTTATTAGAGGCATTTAACGAATTAAATTTAAAAAATTGTCAATTAATATTTGTTGGAAATATTGAAAATGGATTAAAAAAATATTTAAATAAATTTGCTTCAAATAAAAGTATATTTTTTTTAAAACCAGTAAAAGAAAATCAATTAAATAAAATATATAATGAGGCTAATATTTTTATTTTAAATTCTTTAGAAGATGGATTTGGCATGGTTATACCTCAAGCAATGTCTTGTGGGTTGCCAATAATTACAACTACTAATACAGGCGCTTCAGAAATAATTGAACACAATAAAGAAGGATTTATCATACCAACAAAAAATAAGGAGATGTTAAAAGAAAAAATTAAAATTTTATATGAAAACGAAAATTTGACAAAAGAAATGTCTAAAAATTCTTTAAAAAAAATTAATAATAATTTTTCATGGTTATCATATGGAAACGAGGCAATTAATTTTTATGAACAAATTTACTCAAAATATTTTAAAGAATATTAAAACTTTATTAATTGAAAAAAAATGTTATTAAAAGTTGATGAAAATTAATTAAAGATGAAAAAAATTTTAATTACTGGAGGCTGCGGTTTTATAGGTTCAAATTTTGTTGAATATTACTTAAAAAAATACCCAAATATAAATATTTTAAATTTAGACAATTTAACATACGCCGCAAACAAAAAATTAAATAGGTCATATATAAAATTTAAAAATTATAGTTTTAAAAAAATAGATATTGGAAATTTTTCACAAACAAAACCAATAATAAAAAAATTTGATCCTGACTTACTTATAAATTTTGCAGCAGAAAGTCATGTTGATAATTCAATTAAATATCCAGATATCTTTTTAAAAACTAATATTAATGGGACTATGAACTTATTAAAAAGTATATCAAAAAAAACTTTATTTTACCAAATATCTACCGATGAAGTCTTTGGAGATATAATAAAGAAACCTTTTGATGAAAAAACTTGTTATAACCCAAGGTCACCCTACTCTGCTTCAAAAGCAAGTGCAGATCACCTTGTTAGATCTTGGTCAAATACATATGGCTATAAATATTTAATTTTTAATTGTTGTAACAATTTTGGACCTCGACAACATTTAGAGAAATTTATACCAACGATTATAAAATCTTTATTACAAAAAAAGAAAGTTCCAATTTATGGAAAAGGTTTACAAAAAAGGGAATGGATATTTGTTGAAGACTTTATCCGTGCTATTGATTTCATAATTAAAAAAAAAATTATAAACCAAACTTTCTGTGTGGGTAGTGGTGTGTCTTATGCGAATAGAAATCTAGTAAATAAAATTGCAAAAATTTTAAAATATAAATTTAACATTAAAATCAATAATAATTATAAAAAATTTATTAAAGATAGACCTGGACATGATTTTGAATATAGAGTTAATTCAAAAAAAATAAGAAAAATTGGATGGAAAACAAAATATAGATTTAATGAAGGTTTAGAAAAAACAGTTAACTATTATATAAAAAATATAAAAAAATGATTGGAATTTTACTAGCAGGTGGGTCAGGAAAAAGAATGAGGCCTTTAACTTATTCAATAAATAAGCAACTGTTGCCAGTTTATAATAAGCCAATGATTTATTATTCTTTAAGTATGCTTATGTTGGCTGGTATAAGAAATATTATTCTAATAACTGATAAAAATTATTTAAAATCATATAAAAAATTATTTGGCAATGGAAAAAAAATTGGGATTAAATTAACTTACGTAATTCAAAAAAACCCAAACGGCATTCCTGAGTGTTTCAAAATAACAAAAAAATATATAAAAAATAAAAAAGTTTGTTTATTGCTTGGTGATAATTTTTTCTTTGGACAGGGTATAATAGATGCGATGAATATAGGTAAATCTATTGATAAAGGGGCATATTTTTATGGATATTATGTAAAAAATCCTTCAGACTATGCAGTAGTAAATTTTAAAGGGAAAAAAATTATAGACATTCAAGAAAAACCTAATAAACCTAAATCAAATTTCGCAATTCCAGGTTTATATTTTTTTGATGAAAAAGTTTCAAATTATTTTGAAAAACTAAAAAGATCTAAAAGAGGTGAATTTGAAATTGTTGATATTCTAAAAATATATCTTAGAAAAAAAAGTTTAAATTTTAATATTTTGAGGAGAGGAATATCTTGGTTAGACATGGGAAGTTTTGATGATCTTATTAGCTGTTCAAATTTTGTAAAATCTATAGAAAATAGACAAAATCTTATGATTGGGTCTCCTGAAGAAATAGCTTGGAGAAATAACTGGATAACTAAAAAAGAACTAATTAGTATTTCAAAAGAATATAAGAATTATTACGGAGAATATTTAAAATCAATAATATAATGAAAAAAGTAATATGTAAATTTACTGGTAAAAAAATAAAAAAAGTTATGTCATTTGGAAGAATGCCTATAGCTAATGAATTTTTAAAATCTAAAAATAAAAGTCAATATAAATACAGTATGGATATAGCATTTAATGAACAATATGGATTATTTCAATTAATAAATATACCTAATCAAAAAAAAATTTTTAATTCCAACTATGCTTTTCTATCTTCAACCTCCAATTCAATGGATATTCATTTTAAAAAAATATCAAAAGAAATAAAAAAAAAATATTTAAAAAATAATAATAGTAGAATTTTAGAAATAGGATGCAATGATGGTATTTTTTTAAAAAATTTTAAAAGATATAATCATGTTGGTATAGAACCATCTGAAAATGTATATAAAATGTCAAAAAAAAAAGGACTTAATGTTTATAATTATTTTTTTGATAAAAATTTAATTAAAAAAAAAATCTTGAAAAAAAAATTGATTGTATATTTGCTGCAAATGTAATTTGCCATATACCCAATTTAACATCATTGTTTAAAAGTGCTTACCAATCATTAAAACAAAATGGGGTATTTATTTTTGAAGAACCTTATTTGGGCGATATGATTGATAAAACATCTTATGATCAGATATATGATGAGCATTGTTATATGTTTTCCGCTTACTCTATTAATTCATTATCTAAGAAATTTGGTCTTAAACTCTTTGATCTGAAAAAAAGTCCTACACATGGAGGATCCATGAGATATTATTTATGTAAAGATAGATCCTATAAAATAAGTAAAGAAGTACTAAAAGTTTTAAGAAATGAAATATCAAAAAAATTGCATAAGATTTCTTCTATAAAAAAATTTAAAAAAAATTGCGAAAAATCAAAGAAAAATTTAATATCTATAGTTAATAAAGTAAATTCAGAAAACAATATAATTTATGGTTATGGTGCCACATCGAAGAGTACAACAATTTTAAATTATTGTAATATTGGTAAAAATGAAATTAAAGGAATTTTTGATACTTCCTCAACAAAAATAAATAAGTTTTCTCCAGGTAAAAAAATACCAATAATAGATTATAAAAAATTTAATAAAATTAATCCTAGTTATTGTATTTTATTTGCATGGAATCATTATAAAGAAATTTTTAATAAAGAAAAAAATAAAAAAATTAAATGGATTTCTCATGTTAATAAAATTCACTTTGAAAAGAAATATAGAAAAAAATTTATTAGCCAATAGTTCGGCAATATATGATTAAAGGTGTTAGAATTATTAAAATTAAAAGTCATATTGACAAAAGAGGATTTTTTAGAGAAATTTTAAGGCAAAAAGATAGATACTCTAGATTTCAATTCAAACAAGTTAGCCATTCACAAGTTAAAAAAAATGTAATCAAAGGGTGGCATCTGCACAAAAGACAATATCAATGGAATTATTTAATATTTGGAAAAATTAATGTTTGGCTCTTTGATACAAGAAAAAAATCAAAAACTTATAAAAAATCTATAAACATTAAAATTGACTCTAAAAAACAAAAAATTCTTTATTTTTTTCCTCCCGGAATTGCTCATGGTTATAAAGCTTTGAACAAAATAAATCACATGCTTTATGCAACATCGGGTTATTTTAATAAAAAAGAAGAACATAAAATTGATATTAATAATGATCTAATTCCAAACTACTTTAAGTAAGTGAGAAAAAAAAATAATATACTTATAATTGGCAATAGAGGTTTTATTGGCAGCAACTTATATAACAAATTAAATAAAAAAAATAACAATATTTATTTGATTTCTAAAAATTTTAATAAAAAAGATAAAAAAAAAAATGAATTTAAATTTGATGTCTTTAAAAACTTTGAGTGGTTCAGCCTTTTAAAAAATAATATGACAGTATATTTTTTAGCATTCAATAATGATCTTTACAGCTTAGAAAATAATAAAGGCTATATTAATAAAATAAAAAAATTTTGTTTAAAATTTAATGAATATGTAATAAAAAAAAAAATTAAAATTAATTTTATTTTTACAAGCACTGTTACAATATACGGTATAACTTTTAAAAATAAAATTGTTTCAGAAAAAAGTAAAGATAATCCAACGTCTATATATGACTCTAGTAAATTTCTTTTCGAAAAAATATTTATTAATTATTCAAAAAAAAATTATGTCAAATTTATTTCGTTGAGACTTAGCAACGTATATGGATATAATGTACTAAAAAAACAAATAAATAGAGGTTTTTTAAATAAAATAGTTTTACTTTCTATCCAAAATAAAAAATTTAATATTTTTGGAAGTGGTAAAAAATTACGAAACTATATTTACGTAGATGATGTAGTATCTTCACTAATAATTTGTTCAAAAAAAATAAATAAGTTAAATAAAAATATTTACATTGTTTGTGGAAATAAAAGTTATTCTTTTATTGATATAATTAATAAATTAAAAATGTTACTTAAAAGAAAGATCAATTTTAGTAAAATTAAAAAACCAAAAAATATTCATCCAATAGAAAATAGATCTTTTATAGGTAAGAATGATTTATTCAAAAAAAATACTGGATGGACTCCAAAAATAGAAATAGAATCTGGTATAAAAAAAATTATTAAACAAACGTATAAAATATATTAATGAAAATAATTATAAGCGGTGCTTTTGGACACATTGGCTCTTATCTTTTGGAAAAATTTCAAAAAGATAAAACAATATCCTCAGTTTTAATGATAGATAATTTTTATACTCAAAGATTTAGCAGTTATTTAAAATTAAAAAAAAAAAAATTTAAACTAATAGATGCAGATATTAACAAAATAAATTTTAAAAGTATTAAAGAAAATTATGATATTTTTATTCACTTAGGTGCAATAACTAATGCTGCCGAAAGCTTTAAAATAAAAAAACTTATACATTACAATAATTTTGGCGGAACGAAAAAAGTAGTTAATTTCTGCAAAAATAAAAAAATCCCTTTAATTTTTCCTTCCTCGACAAGTGTGTATGGAAAAAAATTTAGTTTAATTAATTCTTCGAATAATATGCAGAGTCTATTAGCGCAAAGTCCATATGCGGAAACTAAAATTGCGGAGGAAAAGTATATTAGGAAAAAACTAAAAAAATATATCATACTTAGATTAGGTACTATTGTCGGTGTATCTGAAGGTATGAGATTTCATACAGCAGTAAATAAATTTTGTTATCAAGCTTCATTAAATCAACCACTTACAATTTGGAAAAAATTTTATAATAAAAAAAGGCCTTATCTAACTTTAAATGATTTTTATAATTGTATAAAATTTCTAACTAAAAAAAAATACTTTAATAATGAGACCTTGGATGTTGTTACAAAAAATTATACTGTCAAAGAAATTGTAAGCCTAATAAGCAAATATAAAAAAACAAAAAAAATATTTGTTAATACTGAAATTTTGAATCAAAATTCTTATGAAGTTTTAAGTGATAGATTAAATAAACTTGGTGTTAAATTTAGTAATAGTATAGAGAAAGATGTAATAAAAACACTAAAAATGTTATGAGAAAAAATATTACAAAATTTTCTAAAATTGAAAGTACAAGTTGTGATTTAATTTTTTTCAATAGAATAAATTCTTATATTAAAAAATTAGAAAGAGTATTTTTCTTAATTAGTAAAAGAAGCTGCGTTAGAGGTAACCATGCTCATAAAAAATGTTCTCAATTTTTTTTTTCTCTTAAATCAAATGTTACGTTACTCACTAATGATGGTAAAAATGAAAAAAAAATTATACTTAAATATGGAGAAATCATTAAAATTAAGCCCTTAATATGGGTAAAAGTAAAACTTAAGAAAAATCAAATAGTTGGAGTTTTATGTAATAAAAAGTATGCTAAAAATGATTATATCAGAGATTTTAACTATTTTTTAAAATTAATTAAAAAACAAAAGTGAAATTTAAACCCCCATACCTAGTTGCAGAAATATCAGCAAATCATTGTGGTAATTTTAATTTGGCAAAAAAATTAATTAAATGTGCCAAAATAAATGGAGCCGATGCTGTCAAACTTCAAACTTATACTGCAGACACTATGACTTTAAAGTCAAACAAAAAAAACTTTATTGTAAAAAAAGGACTTTGGAAAAATTATTCTTTATGGGAATTATATAAAAAAGCACATACTCCTTGGAAATGGCATAGAAAGCTATTTGAATATGCAAAAAAATTAAATATAGCAATTTTTAGTACACCATTTGATGAAAGTGCAGTTGATTTATTAGAAAAACTTAAATGTCCAATATACAAAATAGCATCTTTCGAAATGAAAGATATTCCTTTAATTAAAAAAGTCTCTAGTACAAAAAAACCTATAATTATATCTACCGGAATGGCTTCTATGAAAGATATTGAGTTTACTTATAAATCTGCAAAGAAATACGGTGCTAAGGATATTACACTTCTCTATTGTGTAAGCAATTATCCTTCAAAAATATCTGATTTTCACATGAATAATATAAAGATTATGAAAAAAAAATTTAATTGCAGAATAGGTTTTTCAGATCATTCTAAAAATAGTTTAGTTGCTTGTTCCGCTGTTGCGGCTGGAGCAGAAATAGTAGAAAAACATATAGCTTTAGATAATCAAAAAAAAGGATTGGATATTGAATTCTCACTAAAGGGGAAAGAAATTTATCAATTTAAAAGTGATTTAATCAATACCTATAGAATGTTTGAAAAAAAAGAATTTTTTAGAAAAAAAGAAGAAAATAAAAGTAAATTTTTTCAAAGATCTATTTATGTTTGCAAAGATATAAAAAAATATGAAGTTTTTACTAAATATAATTTGAGAAGAATTAGACCAGGTAATGGGTTAGATCCAAAATATTATGAAAAAATTATAGGAAGAAAAAGTCCTAGTAAGCTAAAAAAAGAAGAACCACTGAATAAATCTATATTAAAAAAATTAAATATTAGCACTAAATAATTATTTTTTTAATAAAATTACCTAAATTACTTTCTGTGTTTTTATTTGAAAACAATTTTTTTCTTAATTTTTTTATATTTTTTAATTTTTTTGATTTAAAATTATTAAAATTAAAATAAAAATTTTTTATTTCTTTATCTAAATCTTCATCCTTATTACAAACTTTTATTCCATACTTTCTTAAATTGCACCAGTAAACTTTATTGCCATAAATTTGAATGATTGGTTTTCTAAAAAAAATTGATTGATAAATGAAAGAAGTTGAGTAAGTTCCAATAATTAAATCACTATTGCTTATCAATTTTTCTGTTAATTCATATTCAGATTTTATGATTTTGATAGGTCCATTATATTCATTTTTTAATTTGTTTAAGCTAGTCTGCTGATTAATTTGAGCTCTATCTTTTATAACTACTTGAATTTTATTTTTGAATTTAAATCTATTCATTGCTCTTAAAAAAAATAACATTGCTTTTTCATCAAAATTTTTTTGCATATTTGGATTTGATTTAATGAATAATATAGTTTTATTTATTTTTTTTTTTTTGCTTGATTTAAAAATATAATCTCTTGGGGATCCTATTTTATAAATTTTTTTTGGCACTTTTAAAAATTTTTTCTTTTTTATTTTTAAAAATTCTCCTGCATCTAGAGCTCCAAAACATAATAAATGATCTATGGCATTCCATAAATATTCAATTGTAAGAATTTGATTGGATAACTTAACTCCATTAAAACAATTTCCCACAATTTGGATTTTATTATTATATAATTTTAAAGTTTCAATTATATTTTGATAATTTAGTGAATTCTGATTTATATAAATATAATCAGGATTAAAATATTTATATATATCTTCAGCTATACAAGAGTCGAATATATATTTAAAATATATATTAAATAAATAAACTTTATTAAGATCTGAAAAATTGTTTATTTTAATAAATTTTATAAATTGAATAAAATTAATTATTGCCCTGAAAGTAAATTTAAAAATTAGATTGTAAGAAATGAAATTATCATAATTTATGTAATTTTCTTTTTTTAATAATTTTTTATTAATAGTTTTATTAATAATTAAATAACCTTTTTTTTGTTTTTTAAGGATTTTACAAAATAAAAAAGTTGATTTTTGATCTACTAACTTTTCATCAATAAAAACTATAATTTTGTATTTTTTTTTTTTAATAAAATTTTTTGCAAAACTAGTTTTAAAAATTCTTATAAATATAGAAGGCAAATTTGTAAAAAAATTTAGCAAATGCTTTATAATTTTTAAAAAATTATAAATTTTTGGATTTAATTTATTATATTTTTTATAGTAATTTTTGGATAACTTTCTTTGTTTTAAATCATGAAGAATTTCTATATTTAGATTTGTAAAATTATAAATCATGTATTATTTACTCTATGGTTTAAGTTATTAATTACTTCATAGACATTTTTTTCATTAATAATAATGTTTGATTTTTTTAAAAAAGAATTTATTAAAATTTTAATTAAATTATTTGAAATTTTTATTTTTTTGTTATTTTTTTTTAAGTTTTTAAAAGATTGGATTTCTTCATTCAAATTTGCTTTAATCTGATTTATTATTTTTTTTTTTTCTTGTTCGCTATATTCATTAAAAAAATTACTGTTAAACTCATTTATTATTGATGAATAACAATCAGAGTATCTTTTTGATAATTTTAATTTTAGCTTATCAAAAGAATTTAAATGAGTTTCTCCTGCTGAAGAAGGTGTGTTGACTTGATGCGCAAGTATATACTTATCTTTAAAAATAACTTTCCCATTAAAAAAAATTAAATATCTTAAAATATCTATGAAAATATTATGGTGAAAACAATTTACATTTACAGTAATTTCTAATGCTTTTTTTAAGATTGAAGTTCTATGTATACCTTCATAAGGATAACAATCTTGAATTCGTTTTGATCTATCAAGTATGGAATTTTCTTCAATTAATTCATTGTAAATTTTATAATTATCACCCATTAATTCTAACTCACCATAAATTCCAAAATTTCCTAAATTTTTAAAATTAGAATTAATTTTAAAATTTTTTACTTTTGATTTAAACATTGCGTAATCAGGATTAGATTCTAAAAATCTAACACCTTCTAAAATTTGATCTATAAAATAAAAATCATCATCGCATGCAATTAAGACATATTCGGTTTCTACAAGTAAAATTGATTTATAAAGTTTATTTAAAAAAGTTTGATAGTCTTTGTCGTAGTTATATTTAATATACTTAATTTTATTATTATTTTTTATTAGATTATCTAATTCATGATCAAAGTATTTTACAGCAGAGCCATCAGAAATAATAATTGGAATTTGATTAGAATGATCAAATGACTTTAAAAATCTTTTTGTAAAATTAAATCTATCTTTTATAGGAAGCAAAAAAGTTATATTATTATTCATTAAAAAGCTATGATTATATCAATTAACAAAAGAATACATAATTATTTTATTAAAAAATTTTTCGACAATAACAGAATTCATAAAAAAGGTGATTATAATTTATTTGGTAGTGAAAAAAAAGTTGTTCATGGTATAAATATAGTATTACACACAATAGATATTTTAGCACAAAAAAAAATTATAAACATTAATAACAAATGTTTTTTAGAAATATTTTTTAAGTATCCTATATTCGTAAATGAAAAACTTAATATTAAAATAAAAAAGTATAAAGAATTTTTTCATATTATTTTAAAAAATAATGTTAAAATAAAGTGTGAAATTAAATTTTACTTTAGTAATAAAAAATTAAATAAATTTATATTTTTAAAAAAAAATAATCAAAATTATTTAAAAAATTTTAAAAATATAAAAAAAAATAATTATAATGAATTTTTAAGTTTAATAGACAAAAAAAATTTAACGCTTTTTAAAACCTTAAAAAAAAATTGGGGCGAAGATAGAATTAATTCAATTTTAAATTTTTCTTTTTTGGTAGGAAAAATTTATCCTGGAGAAAATTCATTATTTTTATCGTGTAAAATTTTTTTTAATAATATTCCAAGAGAAAACATAAAATTTAAAATTAATAATTTTGATAAAAGATTCAATATTTCAAATATTAATATAATCGGTTCTGGAGTCACATCTAATATTGATGCTCACCATATTAATAAAAATTTTGATGAGTATAGCATTTTACAAAAAGATCTCAAAAAAATTAAAAAAGAAAAAAAGTTAAAAAAGAAATATTTAATTTTAGGAGGAAGTAGCGGTATTGGTTTGGCTTTAAGTTATTTAATTTTAAAAATGGGAGGAAATGTAACTGCCTCTTACAATAAAAATATTAAAAATTTAATTTTGCTCAAAAAAAAATACCCTAATAAATTGAAAATTATTAATATAAAATTGAACAACTTTAATAAAAACAAATTAATGAAACTAATTAATTTTCAAAATTATAATTATATTTTTTATTTTATATCTCCAAAAATATTCATTGAAAAAACAAAAAAATGGGACAAAAAACTTTTTAATAATTTTTTAAAATTTTACGTTAAATTTCCACAACAAATAATAAATAAAATTAAATCCACTCAAACATTTTTTTCTCCATCAACTATAGCTATAGGAAAAAATATTATTGATTTAAATGAATATACTAAAGCCAAATCGCTCATGGAAAAAAAATTTTTAAAAATAATAAAGTTAAAAAAAAAAAAAATATTATTTTATAGATTGAATGAAATAGAAAATAACCAAACAATTGGAAATTTTTTGTCTTTTAAAAAAACACTTGCAAATACTGCACTAGAAATTCTAAATAAGGTATTAAAAAATTAGTTTATTTCTGAAAATTTCAACATTTGTCCTGCTGATATATTCTTTCTTACTTTTTTTCCCAAAATCTTATAGATTTTGCTAGCTGGAATTCCTGTCCCTGGTCTTCTTTCTTCTATTATGTTTTCTTTTATTATTTCTCCTTTTTTTAAATTTTTTGAAACATATAAACTTTTGAAATACTTTTTGCTGTCTTTAATATCATCCGGTGTTGCGATAATTCTTTCTTTTCCTAAGGCTTTTTCGGCATATCTTATTTTTTTTAGCCAATTAGAAAACTCTTCAATATTTAAAGCTTTGAAGTGACCATTTTTTGGGATTGATCTATCTAAAGTTATTCTTTTTTCTAAAATATCTACTCCAAGACCAACTGCTACCAAGTCCATAGTATCATCTCTGCCTTGAGGGGTATATCCCACTACACACTTATATTTTTTTTTAATATATTGAATTGATTTAAAATTCATATACTTCGTATTTGAGGTGTGAAAATCATGAAGCACTATTAATTGGCGCCCTCCACCAGATCTGTACCAATTTATCATTTCTTTAAAATCTTTTTCTGTATAAGCTCCAGTATCAACAATTAAAGGCTTTTTAGTTTTGCCAATTGCTTCTATTAAGCGTCTATGAGTTTGACTCCAAGTGCATATTTTATGAACTTTAACTTTTAATTTTTCTAAAATTTTTACTGCATCTAAAAAATGAGAAGTACAAATAAAATCAATTTTTTTTTTTTACAGTAATTCAATATTTTTTTCCATTCTGAAAAAGAATAATTTAAACCTGAAAACATTTTGTACATATTTTCAGTTTTATTTCCATTTTTAAGAGTTGGGTATGTATAATTTATTTTTTTATCACCAAGCAAGACATCTGGTCCAATCATTTGAAATTTTACTGCATCTACTTTAAATTTAGTTAAAACATCGATTAGCTTAAATGTATCCTTTATTGAGCCGTTATTTGTTAAACCAATATCTCCTATAATGTAGATTTTATTCGATTTTCCAATTTTTTTCTTTCCTATTTTTACAACTTCATTAAACATAAAAATTAATATTATCTTTTTTAAAATATTTATTAAAAACTAATTTACTCAATTTATAATCAATTAAATTATCGATATCAATAAAGCTCCAATTTTTACTCTCATATCCAATTTTTGCAAGAGAATGTAAATTTTTAGTTTTTATAAATTTTGAACATTTTACTATTGTTATACCACCATTACTTTTATAAGTATCAGGACACTCTGTAGATTTTTTATCTTTATACTTTGAATTTTTAAAACAAAAATCAATACTATTATTTTTTTTTAAAATATAACCATTAAATATAGGAAAATCAGTTTTAGAAATTGATATAAGACAATCTTTTTTTGACTTATTAAAAAGTTTAATTGATTTTTTTATATCTTTAGACAAAAAAAAAGGTGATGTAGGAAGTAAAATTATTATATTTCCAAAGTAAATTTTTTTTTTTCTGTAATTTTCTATAATATTTATTAAAACATCGCTTATTGTATATGGATCTTTAGAAAGTTTTTTAGGCCTTTTAAAAAAATCGATTTTATTATAATTAGAAATTTTTTTAATTATTAATTTGCTTTCAGTCGAAACTATTATTTTATCAAAAAAACCTACATATTTTGCTTTTTTAATTGTATTTTCTAGAAGAGTTTTTTTACCAATTTTTAATAAATTTTTTTTTTTTAGTCTGGTAGAATTATATTTAGCTGGAATTACACATACATTTTTATAGTAATTCATGTTTCTTTCCTAAAAATTTAATCTTTTGTGAAATGTATCTCAAATCTTTTACTTTTAGCTGAGGATAAATTGGTATCGAAAAACTATTAGTTGCATAATCCTCGCTTCTCATAAATTGGCTCATCCTAAATCCCATCCTCCTATAAAGAGGCTGAAGATGTATTGGTAGGTAATGTAAATTTACCATAATTTTATTTTTTCTTAGCTCATAAAATAATTTGTTATAAGCTTGCTTTGTTTTCATTTTTTTAAACTGAATAATAAACAAATGATAAGATGAATAACAATTTTTTAAGATTTTTTGAAAAGATAAATTTTGATTTTTTAAAATTTTTTTATAATAATTTGCTATTGCATTTCTTTTTTTGACAAATTTATCTAGTTTATCAATTTGAGAGATTGCTAATGAACAATGAATATCTGACAATCTATAATTATAACCCAAGAGTTTTTGTTCATAATACCAATATCCCCATTTTTTTTGTGTTAAATTATTTTTATCTCTAACTATTCCATGATTTCTAAGTAGCAAAATTTTTTGCATTAAATCTTTTGAATTTGTAGTTATAATTCCCCCTTCTCCAGCAGTAATAATTTTTACTGGATGCAAGCTAAATACTGTTAAATCAGACCATCTGCAAGAACCTATCGGTATCTTATTAAATTTTGCACCTAAGGCGTGTGATGCGTCTTCTATTATTTTAAATTTATAAATTAAAGAAAGTTTTTTTAAGATATTTAGATTTGCTGGAGATCCTGCCATATGAACCACAACTAATATTTTTGGTAATTTTTTTTTCTTTTTTGCTAAAATTAGTTTTTTTTTTTAATAACTCAACATCAATATTAAAAGTTTCACTATTTATATCTATAAAATCAATTTTTGCACCACAATATAATCCACAATTTGCAGAAGCTACAAAAGAATTTGGAACTGTCCATAAATTATCACCTTTTTTTAAATTTAAAGCTAAACACGCCAAGTGTAGACCTGCGGTAGCACTAGACATTGCAATAGCATATTTACTTTTAACTTTATTCTTAATTTTATTTTCGAGTCTTTCTACTTTTGGACCTTGTGTTAAAAATTTAGATTTTAATACATTGACTACATTTTTTATATCTGATTTATCAATAAATTGTTTGCTATATGGAAAGATTTTTTTCATTTAAATTACAAAAATTTTTTAATCTCTGTAATACTTAAAAAATGTTCATTATTTTTAGATGACAACTCATACCGTTGATTAATTTTTTTACCTTTTTCCTTAATTAAACTAATATTATAATTGATATTGTTAAGATTTATAACTGGTTTCAATACATAATAATTTTTAAATTCGATTATATTTTCAGACTCTACTTTAGAAAATAAATCTTCATGTAATTTTTCACCAGCTTGAACACCTATAATGTTAAATTTGGCATTAGGTATAATTGCTTTTGCTAAATCTACAATATTTATTGATTTAATTTTAGGAATAAAAATTTCACCCCCTCTCATCAACATTTCACATTGTTTAACAAATTTAACTGCTTCATCTTCTGATATCCAAAATCTAGTCATTTTTTTATTAGTAATTGGAAGAATTTTTTTTCCCATATTTTTTATATTTTGAAAAACTTCCACAACAGAACCGGTAGAACCATGCACATTTCCATATCTTGCAACTGAAAATTTACATTCATTTTTTTTTGAAAAATTATTTGCACTAATAAAAATTTTTTCTGATGCTAATTTGGTTGCACCGTATAAATTCAATGGACTAACAGCTTTATCAGTTGAGATTGCAACAACTTTTTTAACCTTTTGATCTAAAGAAGCATAAATTAAATTTTCAGATCCATTAATATTTGTTTTTACACACTCTGTAGGATTGTATTCTGAAATTCCAACATGTTTCATGGCTGCTGCATGAAATACAACATCTACATCTTTAAGGGCCATTCTAAGTCTATCCCTATCTCTTATATCTCCAATGAAAAATCTAAGTTTTTGAAGTTGTTTTGAAGAAAACTTTTTTGATAATTTAAATTGTTTTTGCTCATCACGTGAAAAAATTATTAGTTTCTTAACTTTTTGTTTGATAAAATTTCTAGCTAAAGCTTTGCCCAAGAAACCAGTTCCACCAGTAATTAAAATTACTTTATTATTTAAATTTGCCATGAATGTGCTCTTATAATATTTCTTTCCTCATTTACATCAACATTATTTGCCTTATGTGAAGAATTTGTATCATGAATTAATATTGTACCTTTTGTTCCAATAACTTTTTCGCAATTATTATCATTAACCTCTACTAAATTTATACCATCATTTATTTTTTTTTGATTAAGGTTTTGATTCTTTTTTGAACTATTTTTTTCTACAGACATTGGTCCATTTTTCTCATGAATATCATTTAAATACAGCCAAAATTTTAAAGTTGGTCTAATATCATAATGATAAGCACCACTTAATGGTTTTTTTGTGGCTGTGGTCTTATGAAAAAAAGCATCATTGTTGAAAGAAAAATTTTCAATATTTTTTTCCTTAAAAAAAATCTCTGCAATCTCATAAAAAAAATTATTTTTAAAAAAATTAAAAGAATAATGGAAATTTTTTGGATTTAAATTCCATATAGGCACTGCTCTTACACAAACTCCTTCTTCTTCTTGAAAATCAACATTTAATTTTTTATAATTATTTATTAAATAATTATACTCAGACAAAATATTATTTAAAAAGTTTTCATCTAAATTAGGCAATTTTATAAATCCAACACTCAAAACTACATCCGATATCATTTCAGTCAAACCTTTACTGTTATTTTGGTTAAATTTTTCATTACATTTTTTTCTTATGTGGTCACCAATTGAACTATTTAAATAATTTTTATTAAAAGAAATCTTATTTAATAAATTATTTGGGTAATTTAATATTGATTTTATTTTAGCCATTTCTTAATTTTTTTTTTAATAATTTTAAGTAATTGGGAAAACTATTTAACTCATTAATTTCTTTTTTGTTAAATCTCACCTTAAACTTTTTTTCTACTTCAATTAAAATATTTAAATTAGCAAGAGAGTCCCAGCTACTATTATTTTTAGTATTCGTTTTTTTATTAATTTTATTTTTATTAATATTTAAAAATTTAGATAAAACTAATTTTAAATTATTTTCTATTTTTTTCATTTTTTTTGTATTTTAATTGTAGCAAAATTTGTATGTTTCATTTTTTTAAAAAAAATAAATTTCTTATCTAAAATTTTTTGCATTCCAAACTTTTTATAAAAATCGATAAAATCATTATTTCTTTTATTTTTTTTTTACAATAGAAACTATTTTTTTTATTTTATAATTTTTAAATTGATCTTCAAAAATATATTTTAGAACATTATATTCAACATTTCTTTCGATCACCCTACAGCTCATCAGAAAGCTTTTAATATATGCAATTTCATTAATTCTCTCAACAAGAACTGAACAAACATAACCATTATCTCCAAATTGATCTTTAACTTTAAACAAATAAGAAGTTTTATTCTTTTCTTTGATGAATTTTTCCACTTCTGTTTTTGAAAATCTTGATACATTCATATTAAATTGATTGATCTTAGTCTCCATTTGTGAAGAACGCTCTAAAAGTTTTAATGAATTTTTTTCAACATCAATCTTTTGATTTAGTAATTTTAAATAATCGTCAAAATTTTTTGAAAGATTTTTTATTTTATTTCTTTTAAATTGCTCAATATACATTTTTGTTTTTTTCTTATCTTCATTCAGTAATTTTGATTTAAATAAATCTGGAAATTCATCTAAAATTTCTATTGTTTTATTTTTTATAAATGGAAAAATTCTTACTTTTGATGCATTTCTTGAAACTTCATATCTTTCGTGAACTGAGTCATCAATAAAAATTGTCGAATCTTCAGAAAGATTTAATTCCTTATTTATTTCTTTTAAACTTTGTGATTTTAATTTCCATGATGCTTTAACAATTATAAAATCAGAAAGTTTTAAATATTTAAATTTATGCCTATTAAATATTTCCCTAACAGTGTTAATATTATTTTTAGAAACAATTGTCAGTAAATACCCAGAACGTTTTAGTTTTTTAAGAAATTTATGATATTTTTCATAGTTAATTTTAGATTCTTTAACTTTAATAGTTTCATCGCCCGCAACTCCACTCCACATAGTATTATCCAAATCAGTTGCCAATACCTTTATTGGCCTTACCAAAAAACTAAATAAATACTTTGAAAAAATTGAAGAAAGTTTTTTTATAGAATTTGAGTTGTATGGAAGCCCGGCAAATTCCCAGTTTCTTTTATCGTAGATTTTATTTTCCTTTAATTCATCACAAATTTCAACATTTGAAATTTTACTTAAATCATTTAAAAATTTCTTGGTAATTTTGTTAAAGTTATTTTTATAGGCTTCTCTTTTTTTTTCTATTGATAAGTTTTGTATAATTATAGGTTTTGAAAATTGTTGTCTTAAAATAATTAAATTATTTAATAAAATATTCAAATAATTTTTATAATCATTTAAATTTTTATTTACATTAAATGATTTTTGATAATATTTTGAATAATCTATTGCCAAAAATAGTGTATCAACTTTTTTATATTTGTTAAATTTTTTTAATTCATTAATAATATTGTTAAATTTACCATACGAAATTTCAGTGTCATATCCTGAAAAAATAAACTGAACTTTGCATAAATTAAAAATAGGTTCGCATGTATAGTTTCTTAAAATATGTATTTTTTTTTTTACTTTGTTTTTTGAGAAGTTTTTAATTATATAATTTGATAAATCTAATGGTTTATTCTGTTGATACCACTCTATTTCAAGATTTGATAACTTATTTTTTTCTATTTTATTAAGCATAATTTAGATTTTTTTAGACTATTTACTAAAAATCTATTTTCAAAATTAGTATTAATATTCTCATTAAAATTATTTTTTTTTAATATATAATCTACTTTTTTTTTTATACCGAATATAAAAACATAGTTTTCTTTTATTAATTTATAATTAATGAAATTATTAATTTTTTTAATATTCAACTCATATAAATTAAAAAATATAATATTATTTTTTAATTTTTTTAATTTAATATTTTTCAAATAGTTAGTTTTAATTTCGTGCCTATTGGCTAAACTTATAATTTCTTCTGTCATCTCTTTTTTTTTCTTTTTTGCATAATATAAATTAATTTCACTAAATATATTTTTACCTAAAAGCAATTCTAAATTAGCCTCAGATGAGTCTAAAGAATTATAAATTTTTATTTTATTTTTAATGGCAAAACCACTTAAAATATTCGCAATTTTCTCTTTTAAATTACAATACTGAACTAATTGGTTATGAGCTGAATTGCTTTCACCAATATAAGGTGTGGGCCATATTTTAAAATTGAATAAATAATTAAAATTTAAATTTAGTAGTGAATTCCATTCATACAATTTTGCTTTATTAAATTTTTTGTTAAACATTTCTAAATATAAATATTTAGTAATTTCTGTTTTAGGGTGAATATCATTTGGAATTGAGCACAATTGTGATCTCATATTTCCATTTTTATCCTTAATATATTTTGAAATATCTATAGTTTTGATTGAATATTTTTCACATTCTTGTTTTAAAAGAAAATTATATTTTTTAACTAATTCAGTATTTCTTCTTTTTAAATGTGGCCACCCCAAAAGATAAGTTACATTTAATTTTAATGTTTTCTGTGCGTACCTTGCTAAATTAATATTTTCTTTTGCTGAAAATTTCATTACATCAGAAGTATTTCTTTTTTTTGTTTTATATTCATTTCTTAAATGAATATCTGGATCTTGCATCGACATGCAAAGTACTATTTTTGACCCGGGTGAAAGTTGTTTTAAAGTTTGTACATATTTATCAAATGTATATTTTGATAGTTTTCTGTTCAAAAAAGTACTCTTTAACGCATGTTCAACAAAAATTGGTACAAAATTTTCACAAATTGAAAATGATCTTACTAAACTTGGACCAAATACAAAAACTTTTTTATTATTAGACCTTTTGTAATTTTTTTTTAAATTTGAATTAAATGGATACTTTTTTTTATATTTTGCACCTAAATTCATATAATTATCTAAATTTTTATATGAGTAAGAATTCTTTGTTAGGTAGTAATTAATATAAAAAACTTTTTGAATTAAAGATTTAACAAAAGGTTTAAATTGGAACATGCTGTCATTATAATTATTTGGAAAGTTTTTTTACTAAGTTGCTTATTCTTTTATCATCTTTATAAATACTATTCATAACTTTTGCTGTTTCCTTTGGGGAATATTTAAAAGCAATTCTTAAAATATCCATCCAATTTTTATTATTTTTCTTTCTAATATTTTCAATTTGGTCTATTATTTTTAAATAATTTTTAGCCATACTTAACCATTAACATGAAAAAAAAATATTTAATAGCCTTTTTAATTGATAAAAAAAATAATTGGTTTGAAGATTACCTTTCAAAAATAGTTTCTTCTAAAAGTTTAAATAAAACATATAATTTTAAGAAAATTTATAATCAATTAAATTTATCCAAATTTGATATCGTATTCATAATAAACTTTACAAAAATTATAAAAGAAAATAATTTAAAAAAAATAAAATTACCAATTGTTATACACGGTTCTAAGCTTCCAGATTTTAAAGGATTTGCACCCGTACAAAATCAAATTCTAATAAATAAAAATAAAATATTCTTTAGTATGATCAAAGTAGCAAATAAAGTCGATTCTGGTGATATTATTTTAGGTAAAACTTTAATACTTGATGGAACAGAGCTATACGATGAAATAAGAGTCAAAACTGCAAATCATATGGTTCATATGATAAAAAGTTTTTTAAAAATTTATCCAAATTATAATTTAACAAAACAAATGGGTGTAGGAAAATTTTATAAAAAAAGACAACCAAAAGATCAAAAATTAAATTTTAATAAATCAATTAAAGAAAATTTCAATCTACTTAGAACAGCAAATAATAAAGGCTGGCCTGCATATTTCATCCACAAAAATAAAAAATATTTTCTTAAAATCTTTTCTAAAAAATAAATTTATGTTTGAAAATTATGATTTAATTAAAAGTTTTATTTATTCAAATAAATTTAAAAGAAGACAAATTATAAAAAAAATTATGATTTTAAATAAAAAAAAAGAAATACCATTATATGCTTATAATATAGATTTTTTTTTTGAAACATTAAAAAGAGGTAGAAATAAATTTACTAAAAAGATAAAATTTTTTGATTTTATTATCAAATTATTTTACGTATTATTTTGTTTTATTTTTATCAAAAAGAAAAAAAAATTTAAATATTTTTTGTATTATAGTGTTGCAAATGAATTGTTTAATAATAATTTAACTAATATCTACAAAGAAGGCTTGCTAAAAATAATTAACGAAAAAGATATTGAAATTAATTATTTTATTCCAAGAAAAGTTGATTATTTATTTAAATTTTCTAAAGGTTTCCCGGTGAATTTTAATTATAATTTGTTAAAGTTAATTTCAATTTATAAATACATTCAAATCAAAAAAAAATATAAAAATATTTATACGAAAAATTTAATTTTAAATACAATATATCAAAATGAAATATTCTTATTTTGGAAAAATTTTTTAAAGAATAAAAAGCCTAAAGTTGTTTTCCTAATAGATAAAATGACAAATTATGCTCTTTTAAAAGCATGCTATGAACTTAAAATTCCAAGTTGTGAAATACAACATGGGAGCCCTCTGGTTTTAAAAGATCAAAAGCACTATAATTTAAAAATTAATGGAAAATTTATAAACAATCAGTCCTGGTTTTCAAAAATAAAACCGAAATTTTTTATTTGCCATGGAAAATTTTGGAAATTAAGCATTGATAGAAGTGGCTATTCTAAGAGAATAATTGATATAGGTTTAAATTTAAATCATCTCACTAAGCACAATTCTTTAAATAATGAAGTTTTAATTTTATCAGAATTAACTGATTTTGAACAAATTAAAAATCTTATATCCAAAATTAAGAAGTCTAAATTTAATAAATATAAATGCAAAATAAGATTTCACCCATTTATAAATAACTTACCAAAAAACATATATAATTATTTAAAATCAAATAATATAAATTTTTCCTTTGCTAGAAGTTATTCTATAATTAAGGATTTAAAAAATACAGATAAAATAGTAGGAGAAAATTCAACTTTGCTTTTTTATTTATATGAAAGAGGTTATAAAACTTACTTTCTTGACAGTAAAATATTTCCTAAAAAATATTTGGCCAAAGATAAAAAATTTTTCAATTTGCCATTCATTAAAAGAAAATATCAAAATCATTTTATTTCTAAACCTAAAAAAAACTTTAATTTAAATTTTATTACTTAAATAAACCCTTTTCCAAAAAATATATATCCTTTTTTTGATGAAACTATTTTTCCAGGATTGTTCTTAAAAGCTATATTATGTTTTTTTATATTTTTTTTATGATAATCAGAACATACTTTTCTTTTATATTTTTTTACATCAATTTTTCTCCAAAAAATTTCATTTTTAAAACTATCTAGTAAATTCATAAATGATGTGAAATCCTTGATACCAATCCAGTCCATAAAAAGATCGATATGACTAATTTTTTTCTTTTCATAATGTCTAATAATACTTATGCCTTGTTCTCTTGAAATTCTTTTAAATCTTATCTCTCTACATACTTGATCTGTTACTTTTGAATAACCATGCTTAAAAAATTTTAATAAATCATGAATATTTAAATAATTGTAACAATCAAAGTATTGATAATTATCAAAACTTCTAATATTTTTTTGGGTCTTGTAATTATATTTTCTAATCATTAATTCATTTTGAATTTTACTATCCCATGGAATATAATTACCTAAATATAAACCTCTGGTTCCACAATCCATAATTTCTTTGAAGTTAGGGTAAAATAAAGAATTTATATCTTCTTCTGTTATTTCTGAATCTATATCATTAATAATTTTTTCAGGTGAAAAATTAAATAAATCATGATCGATCCAGTAGCGATTAGTCATTTCTACTTCATCTTTATGTGAAAACATTCCCACTTGTTCGATTCCTTGATGAGACCCCCATATAATCAAAGGTATTTTATATTTTATAGATGTTTGCACGGCAAAAGAAGTATTCCCGGCATGACAGTGCCAATATATATTTCCTTTTTTGTATAAAGTATATTTAGTTAATTTTTTGATTGAGTTCATATTTAAGTTTTGGATTATGATATCACAGCCAAATTTAATTCTAAGATTAGATAAATTTTCTATACTCAAATTAGTATTATAATATTTATTATAGTGAACTAATAATGGATTTAATTTTAGTATATTTTTTACTACATGAACTATAAAATAACTATCTGTACCTCCAGTTACCGGAACAATACAGTCATAATTATTTTTTTTTGAACGATATTTGTTTGTAAGTTTTTTAAGTTTATTTAATCTGAATTGCCAATCTAAAGTAAATTTTTCTTCATGGATCTCGCACCCAGAGCAAACACCATTTGCATTAAATATAATTCCAAGAGGATGCGTGCTTGGATAAAGGCATTTTTTACAAAATTGGATCATAATTTAAATATAATTTTTTATAAAAGTAACTGAATTTTCTTTAAATGATAAGGAATTACCAATTCCTATTGCATGAATATTATTGCGACTTAGCAATTTTTTTATCTGATATTTGTTAATTAACCCTCCAAACGGAATAATGTTACAATTAAAATTAAAAATATTTAATAACTTTTCATTATACTTTTTTTTCCCGTCATTAATAAAGTCTATAATTATCATTTCAGAAAATAATTCCGATAATGTTTGGGTATGTTCAATTAATTTTTGATTAATTTTTGAAGGTATTCTATTTTTACAATCATAAAGATAAAATTTTTTATCAATTTCTCCAATAGGTAAACTTCCAACTAAAGATTGTTTACCAAGGTGGCTTTGAATTAATTTTATTTTATCTATTTGTTTAATATCTAGAATGCTTCTAAGCACCACTTTATCGATGCCCATTGAAATAAGTTTTTTGGCATCGGATAAACTTGTTATCGAGCCTGAGTATTGTATAGGAATATTTATTTCTGAAGTTAACTTTTCGACAAATTCGTAATTAATCTTATTAATCGGAGAAATGTTCATTATCAAAATTTCATCAACATTCCAATTTTGTAAATTTTTTGCAATTGTCAAAGGATTTCCTATTGGAAGATATTTTTTAAACCCAATAGATTGAACAGCAATATCTTTTTTTAAACAGATGCAACCAATTATTCTTTTTTTAAAATTTTCCATTATTTTTTATTACTTCCATTATTAATTTTTTTCCAGATTCTCCTGATTTTTCAGGGTGAAACTGAAAACCTATAATATTTTTTAATTTATATACTGAACAAAATTTTTGGCCTTGGTATTCACTGTAGGCAAGACAATTTTTATTATTAATTGTAAAATTTGAATAGCCATGAGAAAAGAAAAATAAATCTTTAGAATATTTTTTAAAAAAACTTTTTTTAGACTTAATTTTATTCCAACCAATATGATACTGATTTTTATTAAAAGGACTTACTTTACCTGTAATTAAATTTAACCCAGAAATTCTATCATTATTTTCTTCAACCATTTTAGAAAAAATCTGAAATCCAGAGCAGATTGCGATTACTATTTTTTTTTTTATAATTAAATTAAAATTACTAATTTTATTAATTTCTTTCATTAACTGAATTGTATTACTATTACCAGAAATAAATAAAATATTTGCTTTTTTAATTAATGAAGCTTTTTTTGTAACTATAGTATCAAAATTTAAATTTCTTAGATAATTTCTAAGATACAAATAATTTCCACTATTTAAATCTAATATAACTATTTTATTATTATTTAACATTAAACAAAGATTTAATTTTTCCCTTTTCTACTTTAAATAATTTTTTATTTAACAGAGAGTGAATTTTTTTCCAAAATTGTCTTTCACTTATATCAATATATGAACAAAATTTTTTAATGTGATTTCTACTACACTTTCCATCGAATTTTTTAATTAATATACCTCCTTGCTTCCTATCAATTTTTTTCAATCTAATCATTTCATTAATGTATTCTGTGGCTCTTCCGTACCCATATTTAAAATATTTGATCATTTGATTAACATGCACGAAGTCCTCATCTAATGATTGATAACCAAATAAATCTCCGGTTTTTAAAGGATCTTCTTTTCTTATAGTAAGTCCGTTTGCTATAGCGTATTTAGCATTATTTACTATAGACCAATTTCTAAAAAAATAACCTAAGAAAACAATTTGAATTTTATTTTTAACAAATTCTTTTTTTGAAGGATAAAAATACGGCAATATCAATTCTTTTTTCGAAACTTTTTTTAACATCCAATTTATATTTGTCCCCTTAAGAGTATTTAATTTTCTAAGAAAATTTCCGTCCCACCCATTCTTTTTTAAAACTTCAGATTCCCCCAAATGTGATCCTGGATTCTCGCCCCAAAAAATTAATGAAATATTATGTTTAATTGCCATTTGTGGAACTGATGAAAACAAAGCTAATTCTGAAGGAACTCTAAAATTACCAAATTTAAAAAAACTTTCTTTGACTAAAATTTTCCATATTTTGGGATTAGGAGCAGAGATTATAAGATCAAATCCTTGTTCAATAAGATTGTTTAAATTTAAAATTCCAGTCTCTGTTACTGTTTCTGGTGGATAAGAAAGACAAACCAAAAGTGGCCTTAGTTTTAATTTATTTTTTACAAAATTTGCTTGCTTAAGACTGTCTTTTCCTCCACTTACTCCTATAATACAATCATACAAATTATTTTTATTTTTGAATTTAGATGTTATAGATTTTAATTCAATTAAACTTGGTTTATTAAATTTTTTAAAGTATGTACACGGAAGACAAATACCACGCACAAATTTCATTCCAGGTCTTAAAGACGTTTCAAAGCATTTTTTGCAATAATTAATAGACATAAATTTATGATAAAAATTTTAATTCACATTGGCTACAACAAATCTGCAACTACAGTTTTTCAAAAATTAATTTTTCCAAAATGTGAAAACATAAATTATTTAAGCACATATAACAATATCTTTATAGAAAATTTAAGGAATTTAATTCTTTTCACAGATCAAAAAAGATTTAATTTAAACCAAAAATTTTTTACAGATCAAGCTAAATTAATTTTAAAAGAAGATAAATTAAACGTTATTTCTCAAGGATTTTTTTCAGATATTTTTGCTAGTAAAGCAACTTATTATCTCACAAATTATAATAATTTGGATTTTAATTTTTTTAAAAGAAATATATTAAGATTAAAAAAAATTTTCTCAAAAAAAAATAATTTTGAACTAAAAATTTTTTATACTTTTAGAGATCCTGAAGTAATGATTGCTTCTTATTTCAGAGAAAGAAGTGCCAACTTACTGTTATTAGATAATAAATTTTTTGATAATGAAAATTTATTATCTGATAGTACAAAAAATAATAAAAAAAAATTTATAAATTTTTTAATTAAGCATTTTGATGTAACTAATTTTGATTATAATCTTAGAAAAATTTTAGGAAAAAAAGAAGTTTTTGGATATTTCGTAAATAATAATAAAAGTAAATTTACTAATAAAAAATTTTTTTATAATATGGGATTGAAATTTGATTTAGATAATTTAAAAAAAAAATTGAATGTAAATAAAAAAAAACAATTAAAGAATAAATTTAAATTTAATAATCGATCATTTAAAAGTAATTTTAATATATTTAATTTTTCTATTTATAAAAGAATGATATATTATTTTAAACTTGCAAACTTTATATTATTCGTAAAAAATAATAATAAATTAAAAAAAAAATCATTTTCAGAAGATGAGCTAAAAATTTTAAGAAGTTATTATAAAAAAAAAATGAAAAAATATTTTATTAAAAATAAATCTATCTTATATTAATTTTATTTTTTTTTAAAAAATCTTTACAATCTCTTGGGGTTATTTCTTTAAAGTGAAATAAACTTGCGGCAGCAACTGCATCGACATTTTTGTAATTGAAAGCTTTGAGCATGTCTTCTGGAATTCCTGCTCCACCACTTAAAATTAAGTTTGAGTTTATTTTGTTCGAGTAAATTTCTAAAAATTTATAATCATATCCTTTCATAAACCCATCATGATCAATTGATGTTAATATTATTTCGCTAACACCTTTTTTTTCAATTTTTTCAACCCAATCAATTACCTCTATGTTTTGATTTGTCCTGCCATTGTGACTAAAACAAATATACTTATTGTTAACAAATTTATAATCAATTGAAGCAACTACAAATTGTCTTCCAAAATTTGAGTTTATTTTGTCAAGGATTGCTAAATCTTTATAGAGATATGAATTTATAACAATTTTATCTACTCCTATTTTTAATAAATCAAAAATTTGATCTAAGTTATTAATCCCACCTCCAAAATAAAATGGTACAAAGCAATTTTCGCAGTACTCTTTTAAAACATGATAATTTGGTTCTTTGTTATTCTCTGTTGCTTCAATATTTAAAAGGATTAATCCGTCAACATCTCTTTTACTATAAAGTTTTATCGAAGGCATGACAGACCCAACATTCCTCCATGAATCAAATCTTTCTCCTTTTACAAGTCCTAATTCTTTCCACAATAAAGTTGGTATAAGCCTTTTTCTTAGCATTTTTAATTTTTTTTAAAATTTAGTTTTTAAAAGCATCAAGAATTATTGAATTATAATTTATTTTTGTTTCGGTGTTTCTTTTGTCCATATATCTAGATCTATAAATAAATCCGTATTCTTCATTGTTATGCCAAGAATTTATACAAAATTTATTATTTTCATCAAAATATTCATGTAAATGTATTTTAAAATCATCATCAAATAATTTTAAAATTTTTTTGTAGGTATATAAAATTTTATGATCATGAACATTTAAGCTTCTTTCATTTGGTGCTACATAGCTTATATAATTTGGATCAGGGTTAAATCCATCTGGAACTGCAATTCTGAAATAACCACCTTTTTTTAAATATTTTTTTAAATTTAGTATAGCTTTCTGACCTTCTTCTAAAGATAGATGTTCAAAAACATGCTCTGCTAAAAAACAATCTACTTCGGTATTGTTTAAAATTGTTGATAACTTTTTTTCATTGCTTATATCAAAAAAAGGTAGATCGCTTGCTAACCAACCTGCGTAATTTGAACTGCCAGATCCAATAATTATTTTAATTTTATTATTATTTTTCTTAAAATATAATAAATTTCTTTCAAAAATTTTTTTTTTATAAAATCCATAAATATTTTTTATTATTTTTATAAATATATTTGGTAGAAATTTTTTTAGTATTTTTTTTAACATGAAAATAAAAAACTATACTCGATGATTAATTTAATTCTAAAAAATTTTTTAATACTTGTCTACCAAAATAAGAACTTTTTTCTGGATGAAATTGAACACCAAATATATTTTTTAACTGAACTATTGAAGAAATATTAGTTTTGCCAAAAGGAGTAAAGCAAACTAAATTTTTTTTATCTTTTAAGTTAAAATTATAACTATGTGAAAAATAAGCATCCAGTGTTTCAGAATGATTAAAATTACTTAATAATTTACAATCATTTTGCTTTATAATTATTTGATTCCATCCTATATGGGGTAACTTCTCGTTATTTTTTAATAAAATTTTTTTAACTTCTCCGTGTATTAAATTTAAGCCAGTAGTTTTTTTTTCTTCGTGGCTATACTCCGCTAAAAGTTGCATTCCAACACAAATTCCTAAAAATAATTGATTTTTATTAATTTTTGTTAGATAGCTAAAAATTCCTTTATCAACCAAAAAATCTTTTGCTTTAATAAAGGTTCCATGTCCTGGCAGTATAATTCTTTTTGATTTTTTAATATCTTCAATATTTGAAGAAACTTTAATTTCATATCCTAATTCAGCAATAATATTTTTTATTGATCCCACATTGCTAGTTGGTATATCAATTATTAAATTTTCATCTTTCACTTAATTTTTAATTATCATATTTTTTCTTAATTAAATTTTTGTTTTCGTCTTTTACTAATTCACCTCTATTATTGCATAAAAATAGATCTTTGTTTGTAAATTTATCACAGATTTTATCAAAATTATCAATGTTCATATCAATATTGTTCAGTATATCATTTAAAGTTTTTCCTAAGTATGTTTTTGGATATTTTCCATCTCTTTCTTTGACTATCTCCAAAGCTTTTTCTCTTGTTATTTTATTCCTTCTAATCATCATACTTAGAATATCTGTTGCTCTTCCCCAACCAAACTTTAAAAATTTAAAATAGTCATGAATACCAGTTTGATGATTGTCTAAATTCTCGTAATTTCCATATGAACCTTCGACCATTTTGTTAAATGTTGAAAAACCTTTTTCTGAAACAAATTCAAAGTTTTTATATCCATCCCATGGAAAAAAATATCCCAAAAAAACACTTTGTAATTTTGCTTTTTTTATATCTACCTCTGATGGATATCGAAAAGGAATTAAATCATTTTTAGTTAATCCATACATTCCTTCTATGTCGCTAATTCTTAAACCTACAAATCCCGCAACCTGTAGCAGCCACTCCCATGTTAATTCTTTTGAAATTGCAGCTTTCTCAGGTCCTCCATATTCGTCTTGGGAGTTTTCACCCCAGACTATAAGATTAATTCCATATTTAACCGCTATATTGATTGGAATAGTATTTATAGATATATGTTCTGGCCAAGATATGTCGCCTATCATTTCTAGTCCTATCTTATTTAATTTTTTTCTAACTATTGGATTTGTGGTAAATTCTATATAATCAAATCCATTTTGCTTAAGGTTTTCAATATTTTTTCTCCCTACTTCGGATAGATCGCAGGTCGTAGAAGTTACACAAAGCGGATTAAGTCCAAGTTCTCTCATTTTTAAAGCTTGAAATGTACTATCTTTTCCACCGCTTACTGGGATTACGCAATCCCAGTTACTACCATCGTTTTTTTTTATCTTTTTTATAATTTCTAAAAATGATTTTTTTCTTTTTTCCCAATCAATATTTGGTCTATTTTGATATGAAGTGCATGCTGAACAAATACCTTTTTCATTAAACGTTATATGTGGCTTCGTAGAAGGTATTAAACAACAGGTACAATATTTCACAAAATGCCTTTATTTTTTTAGTAAAAACCATGTAAGATCATCCTGTGGAAAACTTCCATCTCCATGATATACGAATCCATAGTCAACTAATTTTAAAGATTTATATTTATTCATTATTTCTCCAGCAAAGTCTCTTTTGAACAACTTATCTTTATGTCCTCTGTAGTTAATTGAGACTGGTTTAGGATTATAATATTCTATAATTAAAATATACTTCTTTGACATTCTAAATAATTTTTCATAGACCTTATTAATATTTCCAGGATTAATGTGAATTAATACTCCTTTAGTAAACACTAAATCATATTTTTTATTTTTATTAAAATTTTCAATTGATTGATTATAACAATATTTTTTTCCTATTGTTTTGGCTAAATGTTGAAAAGCAAATTTATTTATTTCAACTCCATAAGTTTTAATTTCTGGAAATAATTCTTTTAGGGCTACCAGATTTGCTCCAATATTTGCTCCTAATTCTAAACATTCTTTGGGGGGAGTTTTGCTAAAAAAAATTTTTGAAAATAGTGCTATACTATTTTTTGATAATCTTTTAATTGAATTTCTTGAAACATAGTCTCTACCAAACTTTCCCATCCAAAAATCTTGCTGTTCATTTTTTTTTTTACTCATACTTATATTTTTTAAATATTAAATTTTTTCAATTTAGCAAAATCTATTCCATAAATAATTTTTAGTATATGTATAACTGCTTCTGCTACCGCTCTATTTCCTGGATTATTTTTTGTTTTAAAACTTGCTGATTTAGAAACATGATCAAGGCATCCATTTGGAGCAACAGAATAAAATGCTTTTTTCATAACTAAATGATCAAATATACCATCTCCCATATAAATGCAGTTTTTTAAACCAAAATTATTTTGGAGCCAATCAACTCTTTTGTTAGCTGGAAGAAATTTTATTTTAAAACCCATATCCTCAACTCTTTTTTTTGAAATTTTAAATCCAATTTTATCACCTGTTATGAAAAAAATATTAATATATTTTTTTATTATTTTTAAGCTATCATGGTCATCTTGTCCAAAAATTTTATATTTCTTTCCAGACTTATCATAAATCATTTGCCCATTAGTAATAACACCGTCGACATCAAGGATAAAATATTTTGGTTTGCGTTTTATCTTCATAAAGATTTTTTAGAATTATATTATATATTATATTTTTTTATTAACGTTTCTGCAAAAATAAAATCTATTTCGTTGTCTATATCAACAGACTCTATTTTATCTAAATAAATAAAATAATTTTTTTTTGATATTCTGCTTTTTT
>MDSW01027231.1_pt1 | contig 37662 bp, 41 predicted proteins | sample 811171 | NCBI WGS metagenome assembly MDSW01 (sample SAMN05326641, study PRJNA326480) | marine metagenome | isolation source: seawater | place: Atlantic Ocean: North West | collected 2012 | reverse complement strand
CAGCGAAATTGGTGCAGGGGGTGGGATTCGAACCCACGAAGGCATTGCCACCGGAGCTTAAGTCCGGCCCCTTTGGCCAGCTCGGGTACCCCTGCGGGCCTCTTGAGCCATAGACAGGTTTTGAACACTACGACAGTGACCATCCGCCATCGACATCGATGATCTGCCCAGTGATGTAGTCGGGACCCGATGCAAGGAACAATACTGTCTCGGCAATTTCTTCTGCTAAACCCTGTCTCTTCATTGGTATAGATGAGAGGATTGCGCCCCGTTTCTCTTCAGATTCCCAGTCCTGGAATAGAATCGCTCCTGGTCCGACTGCATTGACCCGAATTGTTGGTGCCAACTCTTGAGCCAAACTTCGTGTGATAGATAGCAAAGCTGCTTTCGAAGCACAATAATGACTCAGTTCAGGCCAGTCACCCCTTCCACTAGCATTGTCAATTAGATTGATTACAGCTCCAGGCTGATCGTCCCCTCCAAATCTGAGATGAGGAGCCGCATGATGAATCAACATGAGTGGTGCTTCAGCATTGATTTTCCACATCATTTGTGCCGCATCCGCAGACATCTCATCAATCGGAATACTCTCGAATATAGAGGCGTTGTTTACGAGTACATCAAGTCGACCGGTATGTTCGATGACTGCTTCGACCAATGCGCTCCGATCTGCATCCTCTGAAAGATCTCCACGAACGACAAATGCTTCGCCACCGTTAGTTTCAATTTCTTTAACCAAATTCTCAGCATCAGCTAGATTGCGATGACAGTGTATGGCAACAACTGCGCCGGCATACGCCAAATGACGACAAATCTCGGCGCCGATTCTTGCCGACCCACCCGTTACCAGCGCTACTCGCCCATCAAGAGGGTCTGCCATGATCAAGGGGCAGGGGTTCTCGCCTTCAATTCTCCGAACCCGACCCTAGGGTCGGGAAACAAACGATTAACTGAGGTCGATGATGAGAAGGGATTGGAGAGGGAGGAATGTCAGGGAAACGCTTGCCGATGGCGACAGAGTCAGCGGGCCTCTCAGCCGTTGAGCGAAGAGAGCAAAATCGCAAGCGATTGCCTTCCTGGTTTAGGACAAATCTACCCACTGGTAATGCTCAACTCGCATTTAATGAAGTCCGCAATAACGTACTGAAACATGAGTTGAACACAGTCTGCCAAGAAGCAAGATGTCCCAACATCCACGATTGTTGGGGGAAGGGCACGGCTACGTTCATGGTCGCCGGAGAGCAATGTACCCGTGCCTGTCGGTTTTGTGCTGTAGGTACCGTGAAAGAACCCCCACCTTTAGATCCAAATGAGCCTGCAAATCTGGCAGAAGCTGTCGACCTCATGGGCGTTAATTATGCAGTCATTACCTGTGTAAATCGAGATGAGTTGCCCGATGCTGGTGCCTCACATTACAGGGCTTGCTTAGAAGCTGTACACGAACGAAAACCAGAGGTGGGGCTCGAATTTTTATGTTCTGATTTGAATGGGAACAAAACTGCATTAGCCTCACTCCTCGATGGATTGGAACTGCTTGTCTTTGCACATAATGTCGAATGTGTACCACGTTTGGATCACAAAGTGAGGGACCACAGAGCATCATTTACGCAGTCGATTGAGATACTCAAGGAAGCGAAAAGACTGCGTCCCGATATTTTGACAAAATCGAGTATCATGGTGGGTGTCGGAGAAACCGATGAAGAAATCACGGAAGCCATGCAAATGTTGCGTAATGCAAATGTCGACTTACTCACGATTGGACAATATCTGGCCCCTTCCGCCCGCCACCTGCCCATCGATAGATTCCCAGAGCCAGAAGTATTCGGCCGATGGGATCAGGAAGCTCGAGAAATGGGGTTCAAAGCAGTGGCCTGTGGCCCCTTAGTACGTTCTTCATACCGAGGTGGACTCCTCTACGAGGAGGCGATGGATAAGGGAGATATCGTCACCTACGGTGACAGCGAAACGCTATGAGCGACTTTGGATTGGTGAAGATTATGGGCGAAGATTCTGAGGTTAACATGCACGTCCCCGTCCCACCGCACCGAGAGGGAGGCACATCATTCCCATCTCCCCATGACATTCCTGCAGGACATCATTCGAAACCCTCGATTGATTGTGCAGGTGAAGATACCCGTGACTTAGCCTATGGATTGCTGAGAGTTCTGAACGACGATGATGAAGCGATCGGCGAATGGGACCCAAAACTCAGCCCTGATGATTTACGCGCTGCTTTAGAACACATGGTCCGCATCCGCGCTTATGATGACCGCATGATGATGATGCAACGCCAAGGTCGACTTTCATTCTACATGAAGTGCCTTGGAGAAGAAGCTGTCAGTGTCGGCGCCGCGATGGCCATGGAAAACCGAGACATCGTGGTGCCATCTTATCGACAACAAGGTCTTCTGTTTGTCCGAGGTCGAAGTATGGTTGACATGATTAGCCACTGCATTACAAACTCAAATGATAACGTCAAGGGCCGTCAAATGCCCGTACATTATTCTTGGAAGGAAGGAAACTTTGTTTCCATTTCAAGCCCAGTTGGCACTCAATTCCCACAGGCTGTCGGTGCCGCGATGGCATTTGCTTATCGAGGAGAAGACAGCATTGCTTGCACTTGGCTTGGTGAAGGTACTTCAGCCCAAGGTGACTTCCACTACGGGCTGAACTTTGCTTCTGTCTATCAGGCCCCATGTGTATTGGTGGTCGTCAACAATCAATGGGCCATTTCCACACATCGGAACCTCGCACATGGTGGACCTTCGTTTGCAGCAAGAGGAATCCCATACAACGTCGCTTCAATTCGTGTAGATGGGCAGGATTTACTGGCAGTTTATGCGGCACACAAATGGGCGACAGAGCGAGCGCGGGCCGGACACGGACCCACCCTCTTGGAAATGTACACCTATCGTGGCGACAGTCATTCCTCATCTGATGATCCGAGTATTTATCGCCCCGGTGATGGGTATGAAAATTGGCCCCTGGGCGACCCTGTCGATCGATTAAAGGCACATCTCGTCAAGATGGGTGAATGGGACAATGAACGACATGAAGCACTCGAAGCACAGTGCAAAAACGAAATCATTGCAGCCTACAAGGAAGCTGAAACCCATGGCACACTCAAGGACGGACCCTTCCCTCCAGTCACCACACTCTTCGAAGATGTCTATGAGGAAGAACCGTGGCATTTGTTGGAACAACGCGGGCAGGTGGGGATTTAATGGCTCAGATGAACATCATCCAAGCGGTAAACTCCGCCATGCACAATATGTTTGAGCGAGATGAGACTGTGGTCTCCTTTGGTGAGGATGCAGGATATTATGGAGGTGTATTTCGATGCACATCAGGCTTACAGGAAAAATTCGGTAAGCACCGATCATTCGATACACCCTTGGCTGAGGGTGGAATTATTGGTATCGCCATCGGGATGGGCATGAATGGTTTGCGGCCTGTGGCTGAAATCCAGTTCGCAGATTACATCTTCCCTGGCTTTGATCAAATCACCAACGAACTGGCTAAACTACGATATCGTTCGGGAGGAGAATACAGTGCCCCCGTAACCATTCGAACACCATGCGGCGGTGGAATCAAGGGTGGACATTATCACAGCCAATCTCCAGAGGCTTACTTTACACACACACCCGGGTTGAAGGTCGTTATCTGTTCGAACCCCTACGATGCAAAGGGATTGTTAATCTCATCCATTGAATGCAACGATCCTGTCATTTTCTTTGAACCAAAGCGGTTGTACAACGGACCCTTCGATGGAGACCACACCGCTGCAATGGTCAAATGGGATAGCCATCCGAAGGGAGAGGTCCCTGAGGATTACTACAACATCCCATTGGGCAAGGCAGAGATTACACGGCCTGGCAAGGAAGTAACCATCCTGTGCTATGGCACCATGGTTCACGTCGCAACCGCCGCAGCTGAAAATAGCGGAATTGATGCAGAAGTCATCGATTTGAGATCCTTGGTCCCCCTTGATATTGATGCCATCGAGGACTCTGTCAAGAAGACGGGTCGTTGCGTCATTGTACATGAAGCACCTCGCACCTCCGGTTTTGGTGCGGAATTGATGTCTCAAGTCCAAGAGCGATGCTTCTGGCATCTCGAGTCCCCAATCCAAAGAGTCACAGGGTGGGATACCCCGTACCCACATAGTCTAGAATGGGATTACTTCCCAAGTCAAGCGCGAATTACAGAGGCTATGAGAGCCACAATGGAGGAATAAAAATGGGAACATATGTGTTCAAACTGCCAGATATTGGAGAAGGTGTTGTCGAGGGTGAAATTACCGCTTGGCATGTTGCGGTTGGAGATACCGTTTCAGAAGACCAGCCGATGGTCGACATCATGACTGACAAAGCAACCGTTGGGATTGCTGCGACAAACGATGGTGTTGTGACGAAATTACATGGGCAAATTGGCGATATGATTGCAGTCGGTGGTCCATTGATCGAATTCGAGATTGAAGGAGAGGGGAACGCGTCTGCTACTGAACCAGAACCTGAGCCTGAACCTGAACCCGAGCCAGAGCCGACTCCTGCACCTACACCCACACCTGCACCGGCACCTACGCCCGCACCTGCACCGGCACCTACGCCCGCACCTGTGGTTAGCACAGGGGGCCGAGTTCTTGCCAGTCCTGTGGTTCGCCGAAGAGCGACGGAAGCAGGAATTGATCTTTCGCAGGTTCCTGGTGGTGGCCCAGCAGGTCGTGTTCGAAATTCCGACTTGGATGCATACATCGCATCTGGCGGCGCCATGCGTGCCCCTGCAACCTCCACAGGCGTGGCTCGAACCGGTACCAGTGAGCATCCAGTTGTAGGCCTACGTCGAAAGATCGCTGAGAAAATGGTTGAATCCAAAACCCGTATCCCTCACTTTTCGTATTTCGAAGAAATTGATGTGACAGAGTTGGAAGCACTACGCCAACACCTCAATGCTACAAAGGGTCCAGATCAACCTAAATTGACCTATTTGCCATTCATCATGTTGGCATTGACAAAGGCCATGCCCAACCATCCAGAATGTAATGGGATTTACGATGAAGATGGAAACAAGGTCATTCGTCACGAAGCCGTTCACTTGGGGATTGCAACCGCGACTGATCGTGGATTGTTCGTCCCTGTGGTCAAGAATGTCGAGGCTATGGATGTCTGGACTGCTGCTGCTGAGATGCAGCGTGTCTCGGGTGCTTGCCGAGATGGGACTGCAACCATGGAAGATTTGACGGGTTCAACATTTACCATTACCAGTCTCGGCCGAGATGGTGGCCTTGGTGCGACCCCAATCATCAATCACCCTGAGGTTGGCATCTTAGGTGTCCACAAAGCTCGCGATATGCCTGTAGTTCAAAATGGGCAAATCACAATCCGTCGAATTATGAATGTCTCTTCTTCTTGGGATCATCGTGTCGTCGATGGCGCAGATGGCGCAGCCCTTGTACAATCATTGAAGAGACTGCTTGAGCACCCAGCGCTCATCTTCATGTGAGGGATCAAAATGAGTGAAACGCGAAAGTGTCAAGTCTTGGTTGTCGGGGCGGGGCCCGGAGGATATGTAGCTGCAATTCGAGCTGGACAGTTGGGGCTAGATACAGTCATTGTCGAAGGTGACAAAGCCGGTGGAACCTGTTTGATTCGAGGGTGCATTCCCTCTAAAGCGATGATTCATGCTGCGGAACGATTTGAGCATCTTGCCCACCATCAAGAAGGACATATGGGGATCAGCATTGATGGTGATATCACACTTGACATGCCTGCATTGGTCTCTTGGAAAGACGATATCGTTGAGCGTCTCAACAAAGGGGTCGAACACCTGCTCAAGAATGCAGGGGCAGAACTCATCAAGGGTTGGGCGACGTTTCAAAATGCAAAGAATTGCACTGTTGAAACAGAAGATGGTACGATTGCTATTGAAGCCGAGAATGTCATCCTCGCAACGGGCTCGTCTCCCATCGAATTGCCTTTCATGAAATTTGATGAGCAATACATTTGCTCTTCGACAGGAGCTCTCGATCTCGACAGCCTACCCGAGAAGGTCGCTGTGATTGGTGGAGGATACATCGGTCTAGAATTGGGAATTGCTCTACGACGCTTAGGCAGCGAAGTCACGGTAATTGAAGGACTGGACAAAGTCATGGCGATCTTTGACGACGAATTACGCCGGCCACTGACGACTTGGTTAAGAAAGAATGGTGTGATTACGCACACCAATTGCTTGGCCCAAGGAGCCGAAATCAAGGATGGTAAGGTAGAACTTACTTGGAAAGACAAGGATGGAGAAATGCAGTCTGAATCTTACAACAAGGTACTCGTCACAGTTGGGAGAAGACCGAATACCCAAGGGTGGGGTTTGGAGAACATGGGTTTGCGCATGGACAGCGATGGACGGTTTATTCGCATTGACAATCAATGCAAAACCTCGATGAAAGGCGTCTATGCAATCGGCGATGTATCCGGTGAGCCCATGCTAGCCCACAGAGCCAGCGCTCAAGGCGAGATGGTGGCTGAAATCATCGCAGGTCATAAGCGCATTTTCGACCCTGTTGCCATTCCAGCAATCGTGTTCACTGAACCCGAAATCGTGAGTGTCGGTTTGACCCCAGATGAAGCCAAGGAAGCAGGTGAAGAAATCATCACAGGCAAATTCCCACTGGCTGCAAATGGACGTGCCCTGACCATGGAAGCCGAAAAAACCGGAGGATTTGTTCGAGTGGTTGCTCGGGCTAGCGATCATGTCATACTTGGAGTTCAAGCAACCGGGAGCCATGTCAGCGAACTTTCTGGAGAATTCGTACTCGCTCTTGAGATGGGGGCCGTTCTGGAAGATATTGCTGGAACAATCCATGCCCATCCTACAATGACCGAATCCTTCCACGAGGGAGTATTGAAAACACTCGGACACGCAATACACTCTGCCTGAGGTGACACCATGACCAACAATGAACTGATATCTGCCCTGAATAACGCACTCGCTTGGGAGTTGCGAGCAATCGCCATGTACGCACACTATGCTGCTTATGTCTCTGGCATACACAGATTGCATCTAGCAACGCACTTCAACACTGAAGTGACGGAATCTGTTACCCATGCAGCCACCGTACGATCTGCGATTGTCAAACTCGATGGTGAAGCAATTACGGAAAGAGACCCTACACCCATTGTGCACACATCGAACTATCAAGAGATGTTGCAAGAAGCTTATGCGACTGAATCCAAGGCTGCGGCTACATACGGGTCAATTCTTCCTCTCGTTGAAGCGATTGGCGATACCGAACTTTTCGATGCACTGGAAGTTGTTTACTTCGATGAACAACGCTCCGTAGAAGAATTGCGAATGATGCTCAAGGATTAGTCATCGTAGACTGTATTCCAATGGTGGACTTCTTCGGGTAGGGAAAGGACTCGGCGTCCTTTCTTCATCCAATTCCATCCTTCATCAATCCAGTTGTACAGTTCCTCAAGATCTTCTGGCGAGAATGCTGCACGCTCTGCGAGTTGCTTGACAACATCCATCTCGCGAGAATCATAATGTCCATCCGCAGCGGCCATGAGTAATGCATCACGGAGTGCAATTCGCAAGTGGGCGGGGTGCATCCCATCAGCAGCATTGGGAAAACTTCGACCGCGTTTGAGTTCTTGTCTGAGCATTGCACGATCTTCAGGTGTCAGCAGGGCCATACCCATTCTCGATTCGTAATTCGCGAATTCTTCCATGGATACCCGGCCATCAGAAAGTGCGACTGCTGCCAGCACACGACAGTATGCTTTACGGTCTTCTTTATCGAACATATGCAAGGTATCAGGCAGCATGTCCTGTGGCTTTCACTCCACGTTATTGAATCCATTTACTTCATGCCCTTCCGACTCCACGGCGAACCATGGGCGGCGTGCGGGAAGTTGAGGTCCGGCATCTCGGCCAAATCGATTATCCAGATGTTCAACAATTGATGCAGGAATTGCAAAATCAGCGTTTGAATGATGAGATAGAAGATACACTCCTGATATGCAACCATCCGGAAATTGTCACCATTGGCCCCGGAGCTAGACGAGATGGTGTCATCGTACCTTCAGAATATGCGACGGCCGATGTGGATCGAGGCGGTGGAATCACTTGGCATGGCCCCGGGCAACTGGTCATCTATCCGATTTTCAAATGGGATTTAGATGAGGAGAAAAATGTCAAAAAAATTACCTCAAAAATTGAACAATGGACCATTGAAGCATTGAGATTATTGGGTGTTGAGGCGACTACAGACAATCGCATGCAGGGGGTGTGGGTGGATGGTTCGAAAATCAGCTCTGTGGGTCTAGCCTTCATGCGATGGGTTTCTCGACATGGATTTACCATCAATTACGCAACACCCAAAGGGCGTGTGGAAACATTGGATGGATGTGGGTTAAGTGCAGGAACTACCACATCGCTCGACAGATTGGGATACGAGATGTCTGGAGACGAATTGGTACAAGCATTACTCGAAACAATGTGGGACATATTGGGAAGAAATCATGCGAAGTCTTGAGAACCTGTAAGTTCTGCACAGTTCTATGTATCGCACAGGGAACCCCGCACTGAACGATTCGACGTTCACGATTCAAGACCTCGTCCAAGATAGAATGACCATTCAGGGTGTCGCAGAAAAAGGCCTGATCACCTTTGTGGTAATGTTGGCAGCAGGATTGTCTGTGTTTGGTCTATTTGCCACAGGAAGTGTCGAATTGGCATTCACATTGAGTATTATCGGTTGGGGCGCAGGGTTGATTTTCTTCTTCGTAATGATCTTCACTGGTTTGGCAGACAATCCAATCGCCGTACTCACTTATGCTGCGTTAGAAGGATTATTTTTGGGAGGCATTACAACGATATTTGATGCCAGTTATCCAGGGATTGCGATTCAAGCATTCGTGCTCACCGCAGGTGTATTTTGTACGATGTTGGTCATCTACCGGATGGGATTAATTGCCGTCACAGATAACTTCAGAATTGCCCTATTTAGTGCAATGGGCGGAGTTTTCATCATCTACATGCTTACGCTGCTTCTTGGTATGTTTGGCGTCAATATCCCCTTCATTCACGGAAGTGGACCGATTGGAATTGCTTTCTCTTTATTCGTCATCGCCTTGGGCGCATTCTGCTTGGCATCCGACTTTGATTTCATTGAGCATGGCGTCGAAAGTGGAGCTCCGAAGAGTTACGAATGGCGTGCAGTGTTTGGCCTTCTTGTGACCTTGGTTTGGATTTATGTCGAGATGTTGCGACTACTCGCAAAGATTCAATCTCGAAGGTGAGAGCTTGGAACCACAACTCGGTGGCCCAGTGAGTGGAAACTCGATCCCTCCTGTGGATTATCTATCCTGGTATATACCTCGATTGAAAGAACAACGCCCGCATGACCTTTCCCAATCTGGTTTCGCATATGATTGGGAAGTTGAAGCAAATTCAGAAGAAATGCTGAACTTTTGGAAATCTGGGCAAGATCCAGCACAATGGGTTGCAAATCGATACGATGTCAATGTGAACCAGGTCTGTATCGCCCATGGAGCATGTCAATCGATTTCGATGGCAATTCTTGCTGCTTTGCCGGAGAATGGACCACGTGTTGTGGGTGTAGAAATGCCATCATTTGCTGTGGTTTCTCAAAGTGCTCGATTGCTTGGATGTGAAGTTATTCCATACCACAGAGGACCTAGCGAAGGACCATGGAAACTAAATCGAGAGGAAATCCTAGAGATCTTGCCTAAGGTTGGTGTGTTGGCGATGACGCCTGTGATGAACCCTACAGGAGAAATGATTTCTGAAGAAGATCAACAATGGTTGATTGAAGTAACCCAGTCTGCAGGTGTAAACATTGTATCTGATGAGGTTTATCTGGATGCTGCTAAAGGAACAGAATTCTATAGACCGATGTATAAATTTGCTAAAAACTCGATTTCAATAAACTCATTGACCAAGACTTACGGCTTAGGACCCATTCGATTTGGCTGGATGATTGGAACTCCCGATTTGATCCAAAATGCCAAGCATGCATTTCAAAACATGCAAGGCTTGGCCAGTGCACCTACCGTTTCAATTGCAGAATCTGTTTTCTCACGCTTGGATGAAGCATTGGAAGGCATCTGGATGGCGCGTGAGCAAAATTTACCAAAATTGGTGGAAGTTCTAAATGAACACGGAATCGATTGGACACCCCCTCCATTTGGCATCTTTGGCGCCTTTCCAATCGGAGTCGATGCTGTTGAAGCCATGGATCGTTATGGTAAACCACTGGGTTTGCTGGCAACCCCGGGAGGAATGTTTCATGCAGGTCTCAAGCAGTACCTCAGAATCGCGTGGGGTGGGAGTCCGGAATCGTTTGAATCCGCCATGCCAGTACTTTCACAGTTCTTAACAAGCATTCAAGAAGGGAATGCATGACGCCTAAACATGCCAGAAGCAGTTGTTGCTATTTCAGGGGCATCTGGTGCCCTGTATGCCGAACGATTGGTTCGTGCACTTTCTGATTCAGGATGGGAGATTCTCCTCATCATCACACGCGAAGGAGCAATCAACCTCGACTTAGAGTTGGGAGTTACAGCAGAAGAATTGGCTCAGTTGCCAGGAGTCACCCTTGAAGACAATAACAATCTCGCGGCACGTTCAGCTTCTGGTTCGGCAAAAATTGACCACTACATCATCTGCCCGGCCAGCGGAACCACTATCGGAAAAATTGCTGCGGGAATCTCAGACAACTTGGCCACCCGCTCTGCATTGGTCGCGCTCAAAGAGAGACGCCCTCTAATCGTTGTACCCCGTGAAGCCCCATTCGCCACAGTACACCTCGAGAACATGACAAAACTGTCGACTTGGGGCGTTGTTGTCCTTCCAGCAAGCCCCGGATTTTATCACAAGCCGAGGACTATCGAGGACCTGGTAGATTTCGTTGTGGCACGAATACTTGATCAAATGGGTGTTGAGCACAATTTGAGCCAGCGTTGGACTGGGGAAGAGGTCCAATAGACCCGTGCCTTGAAGAATGGCGGCCTTACATGACGAACTGTAAGGAGTGGTCACGATGGGATACGAAGACCAGACTCATGCAGAACTCGGAGAATTGCTAAAACAACGAGGGATGGATGTCCCGCGCACCAAAAATGAACGCCTCGCAGCACTAGAAGAAGCCGATGCCAGTACATCATTCATGGCACGCGCAGAAGGCGCTTTGCCATCTTGGGCTTCTGTTCCAGTTGTCGCAACAGTGGTCATGCTAGTGGTTGCAGGAAGTGTGACTGCTCTACTTTTCGGCGATTCAATTCTAGGATTATTTTCTGACGATGAATTCGATGGTGATTTGATTGATTTTGACCCCGCACAAGCCCGAGCTTTTACCGAGGGATTACTCGAACTGGGTCACCCTGTTTGGGAAGGAAGAATGAGTGGGACAGCAGAGGAGCACGCAACGGCTCAATCAAACTTGAACAATTTCACTTCATTTGGTTTGGCTGCAGAAGATAACTCATACGCGGTTCCAATGTTTGAAATTCAAGATGAACCTCAATTGCGAATCTGTCTCCCTGGCTCGATTCCATTGTTTAGCGGAGTTGCCCCATGTAGTTTAGCAGATGCAAATCGACAAGAAATCGATATCGTTCATCGAGAGGAGTTTGTTCTCCAGGGTTATTCTGGTTCAGCAGATTATCAATTCCAAGACAATATCCCTGTTGTTGACCTAGGTAATGCTAGTGATGAAGGTGCCTGGGAAAATGCGTCTGCAAGTATCGGTCTCGTCTTTGGACAGGGTGGCGTGTCAAGCAATACCCAACTTTTCCTTAAGGCACAACAAAGTGATCTGTACGGGTTAATCATTGTCACATGGGATTCAACCGGAGGTGAAAATCCACCAAACAATTGCAAGATTGAAGGTGAAGGTGGCCGCTGTGTACCCTACTTCAAATCGGTTGACACAAGCCAATTCGAAAGTCTGCCACCAGGAATCCCATTCATGATGGTGGATAACGTAGTCGGCCAACTCATTCGTGACGAGGTCGTGAACGGTGATGGTCGCATTGCGATGAATATCCAAGTTGACAACCAAGGAGAGCGAGATGTCAAAGCACCCTGTGGAATTCTCCCAGGGAAGACCGATGAGCTGATTATCATCGGAGCACATCACGACACAGTGTACAATGCAGCCGGTGCTGTTGATGATACTGCAGGCACAGCCACAGTATTGGAACTGGCTCGCCAATTCGCAAATATGGCCGAAACTAGAGGCGAGCCACATTACACAATCAAGTTCTGCACATGGGGAGGTGAAGAGGAAGGGTTGCATGGTTCGAAAGCATTCGTTGCAGCCTACCTTGGTCAATTACAAGAAAATCTTCGGATCTACATGAACCTAGACATGAATCATGTTGACATCGATATGGAAAATCGGGGCAATGGTTTGTGGATGTTTGGTAACGATGCACGTGACATGAATTACATCAGCCAAATTGTCGACACATTTGAGGATGAAAATCCAATGGGGCTCGCCAGTAAATACACCATTCATACTGACACTTTAGACGGTGAGGAAGGGTCTAGTAATGCAATGCCATACAACTCTGACCATGCCCCATTTGTCTACGACCTCCAGCAGGAAGAGGGAGATGATCCTGGCCGTGCTGTGGTCTGTTACGGTTCGGGTTCATGGGAATATCACACCTACAAAGACAATATGGATCGCTTCAATGAGGAGTCCCTTGCCGTAAGTGGAATCATTTACGGTTCATACGCTGCCTGGCTCTCTTGGGGATGATAGTTTGAGTCGAAGAGCACATGCAAGTCACATCTTACTTCGACAGAAATCAGATGCGGTGAGAATTCTCTCTGAAATCCAAGAAGCGCGAAAACCACTGAAGACGTTTCAAAAATTGGCCAAAAAACACAGCAAATGTCCAAGTGGACAACGGGGAGGGGACCTCGGTTGGTTTGATGAAAGACAAATGGTACGAGAATTTAGTGCCGCTTGTTTTGAACAACCTGTACAGGAAGTCGATCGATTTGTCAAAACGGAATTTGGCTACCATCTGATTTGGGTACACGAACGCGAGGAATGAGGTGATCAGATGAGTACAATCGTCGCTGTCGAGGGATTCAAACTCAAGGGGAAGCACGGGGTCTTTGATTACGAACGTGAAAAAGAACAACCCTTCGTAGTTAGTATCTGGGTCCTTCTAAATGAACCGGCGAAAAATGATGAAATTGAAACCGGAGTCGATTATGCGTTCCTACAACGAACCGTGCACGATGTTATTGCTCGTGGTGAATCCGTCCACATGATGGAAACTCTTTGTGACAACATCATTGAAATTGTGTCCGGACACCTGAATGTTGCAGCAGTCAAAATCCGAATGGAAAAACCGCAAGCTCCGATGCCTCACAACAGTGGCCTCGCCGTAGTAGAGCGTACCTGGCCCGAAGGTCGGACCTTCTAATCAAGCACCAATGTGCGCAAACAACGCATCATAATCGGGCTCCACGCCTGGATTCTCGGCATACCATGCGTACCCAATGGTTCCATCTTCTTCAACCACAAACACCGATCTTTGTGCAACAGTGTACCCCTCGATAGCAAAGTTTTCGAAGAGAATTTCGTATGCAGTTATCACTTCGCGATGAACGTCAGAAAGCAATGGATATCCGATTTCATTGGTTTCACGGAATGCATTGTTTGCGAACGGAGAATCCACAGAAATACCCAACACCTGACAGTTGGCAGATGACAAGGCGTCAGCCTGATTGTTGATGGTGCACGCCTGATTTTGACAAACGCCAGTGAATGCAGCGGGATAAAATGACAAAATCACTTTGCTGCCAGAAAAAGAGGATAGAGTCACCTCACTCTTGTCATGTGCTTTCAATGTAAAATCTGGGGCCTTGTCGCCGACGTTCACCATAACATTCGCGGATGGCGACCACGCTAAGAACATGCGCCCCTTGCCCTTTGACATGGCATGGGAGAAGATTGTAAATTCTGAGTTGGGAATCATTATCATTCGCGCTGAGGATTGCTTGCACTGTGTTGAACTTCGTGCCATTCTCGAACACCAGCCCCTAAGGGCTCCTGTGGCTTGGGTTGACAAACAAAATACTAGTGAATTGTATGCGCGTTTTCCACTCTTCGCTGCCTCGGTTGACATCCTACCTTTTGCAGGAGTATTTTCGGATGGTGAACTCAAGCAGGTGGTTCGCGCGGCAACTCGAGAACGAATAGAAGATGTGCTTTCATCTTGAAAAATAGCGATGACTTCATTGGTCCTCAAATGAGACGAGGGGCATGGAGGAGTCACTGAAGCAGGTCTACGTGCCGACCGTGGCCACGCCTGGTGGCGAAAAAACCCAACTCGGTGTATTCTCTAGTGAACAGGATGCATGGGATGTCATGCGTGCATTTCTGGCCAAAGCAGGATCAACTGATGTCGTGCATGGGAACATCGCTGCATGGGAAATCGATTTTGTCGGCGAGGAGGGCTCCTATATCCTGGCTTCCTTTGATCGAAATAATTGCCCAGTCTGTGATGAGTTGTCCTTCTGGGTAGAGGGTGACGATGAGAAAGCACGATGCTACTCTCCCAGATGTGGTGCTTGGATCGAGCAGAATGCATATGACCCAAGCCGATGGGATTGCGGATGGCCGGCAGCCAACTGGAATAAGCGCGCAGAAGATTACAAGCAGGCGTACAAAGGATTGGTCGCCATGCGTGGTAGTGCCGCATCAGCAGGTCATAGTCAACAGATGCCCTCTCGTGAAGCATGGTTGAATCAACAAGACTCTCAGAGACAAAACATTCAGCAGAAGAAACTCGACTCTATGGCGGAAGATATTCCAGAGTGATTTGATGAATGGTTGGATTTCTGCCCTGTTCGCTTCATTGTTTGGTGCCGACGAGGTCGTTGAGCAAATCCTTGAAGAAGAATAAACTATTCTTCTTCCGATAAATCCAAGGATTCAGCATACCATGCTTCCAGATATTCAACACGGCTTTCATCTAATCCAAGATTTTTGGCTTGCAGAGCCAATAATTTTCGCTCATTTTCAGTGAGGACGCCATCATCCATTACCATCGAATAGGCCTCGATGTAACTCTGCTCTTCTTTTGTGAAGGCTTCCGGCATTAAGATTACAACGATGATATTAATTGTATTGTAAATCGGTTTACGCATCACAGTAAGTGGCACACCTACAACCAATGCGCTCGCAACTCCCCCGTATGGGATTACTCCCTCCAATAATTCGGCAACAATGAGAATTGCTACAGCTCCAGTGAAGACAAATACGCCCCATGACATGCTACGTCGCAGTTGTTCATCGATCCCGAGAATATCATTCTTTAGAATCGCATAACTAAACATGAAACCTTCAAACATCCCCGTGAGTAAAATACTGAACATAAATCCGTATAGACAATACAGATAGATCGGCAAGAGATCACCATCAATCGAAGCCAAATCAGCCAAATTGAAGTCGCCGAATCGTGCAGTCAAATAGACGATTGACATGACCATGATGCCCTTGATTGTCGCTTTACCTGCGAACCCAATGAATAGTGAACGAGCTTCATTTGCTTGGTACTCCATTCCGTCTTCTTCATCAAATCGATGCCATGCACTTCGCATAAAGAATGCAGCAAGTATGGCAGAGAGAGGAGGGGCAAGGAGCAAGAATTTCCCTGCTGATGAACTACCCGGTACAAACCACGAATAAGGGAAGGACCCCTCAGTATCGATGCAACCCGCTTCGATCGGAGGGGAGCCTGGAGTTGAAGAAAGAATCACATCTTCATCAACAGCCCTACATTCGATGTGATAATTACCACCAAAGGCCTCGACAACACTTCCACTTGAAGAAATCAAAGCCCCGATCAGTACAGCAGTGAATACCGGAAGAGCCCACCACAAATTGTTTCGAATCTTTTCTGTCGCCATGAAATCCAAACGCTTGGGTGGATAAAATGAAATCGTGGATAGATACATGAATAGACACAATAGTGAGCAGAAATACCACCCTACACGGTAATATTCCATCATCGGCAACATGTCGGCACTGAACGGGTAGGTGTTGTACCAAGAGGCCATTACACGATATCCTTCAGCCAGTAGAAGTATTGCCATGAAACGATTTTCTGGTGCGTGACTACGCGCTTTGAGAATCAGAATGGCCAGGAAAAGGAGAACTACCAGAGTCAGAATTGAAAGAAAACAAATGATGTAAGTCAGTCCCAAAGTATCTCCAGTCTGGAAATTAATTTGCGTGAATTTATCCCAGTAGTAGGGGATAATCGGCCCCATTCCTTCCAGTGCCATCAAAGAACCGTTGTTCAGTATTCCCAAAAACTTACCCTTCAAGGTTAGTTACGAATTACATTTCTTCAATGGGAATGATTCCTACCGCTTCACATCCTCGACGAAGATGATCACGGGCCAACTCGCTAATGTAGAGATTCTGAGCATTTACACCATCATCATCAATCACGTAATTGTCTCGATAGAAGCGATTGTAATCAACCGCCAACGCGCTTAACCAGGCGCAGAAATTGTGTGGCGCACGTGAATCAATTGCCGATTGTAATTCATCATTCATGTAGGCTAACCGACGAATGAGATCGGCTGCAGAGCCCTCTAAGGATTCAGGGTCCAATACGAATCCTGCATCCACTTCACCTGCCTTTCTTTGAATCGAACAAGCACGTGCGTAACTGTACATGATGAAGGGGGCGCTATCGGCTTCAAGACTTAGGGCATCGGACCAGCGGAAAGTAATTCCTTTCTCGGGAGAGATTCGCGCGATGTTGAATCTTGTGGCACTAATGCCAACTGCCTCGGCAATTTCGACTAATTTTTCTTCAGGCAAGTCTGGTTTGCTTTCGCGTACAGTTTCCAATGCTCGAGATTGAGCTTCATCGAGTAAATCATCCATGTAGACAACGTTGCCTCGACGAGTACTCATCTTACCATCTGCCAATTTGGTAAAGGCATAAAATACGACTTCTGGAGGACGAATGCTCAATTCTTCTAAGGCAATCGCAACTTGCTTTGATTGTAATTTGTGATCTTCACCTAGGATGTTTAGCAATCGATTTGACTGCTCCCATTTGTATTGGTGATAAGCCAAATCTCTGGTCGCATACAAACTACTACCATCTCCTCGCCGGTAGAAAAATTGTGTGGATTTCCCTTTGACACCCTTGCTTTCCAGTTCGAGAAAGTGTGCACCATTCTCAGCAACTCCATGCAATTCTGAGGATTGTAACTGGTCCATCAGTATCTCAACACTACCATCGACAATGAAGCGAGATTCCTTTGTAAATGAATCAAAGTTGATCCCCATCCGTCCGAGAGTTTCGAGCATCCCATCTAAAACCGGTTGATATGCAGACTCAAATCGATTCAAAACGTCTGCATCAGCCTCTTCACTGAGTTGGACCAATTCTGTTACTCCCTCATCAACGGCCGTATCTTGAGCCTTCAACAAATTCGCAGCCTGATACCAGAGTACGCGTGCATGATCCTGTTTGCCTGAATGGGGAGAAGGTTCTGAAGAAATCCCTCCTTCAGCCAGCAGTTCGAGAACTCGTCCCTCATCTAGGTTCTCAAGCGCCCAACAAAGAATGCCCACCTGCTTACCCATGTCGTCAACATAGTATTCCGCTGTCACATCGTAGCCAGCTGCTCTATGTAGGCGTACGAAGGTGTCGCCTAAAACCGCATTTCTTGCACGCCCGACATGGAATGGCCCATTTGGATTCGCAGAGGTGTGCTCAATGAGAATTGAACCCTTAGATTCTGGCTGTTGATGAATCTGGTTTGCGAGCCAATTCAATGATGCGCGGATATTGACATAGGGTCCAACAGCGACTGCTTCACCAATCTCCAATTCCATGGCGTCGGCAATTTTCTGTGCCACCTCATTGGGTGAACAACCGAGTTGCTTGGCGAAGGGAAAACATGGTATAGCCAGATCACCTTGATTGGCTTCCTTCGAACGACCCACCATATTCCGCCAAAAGTCTCCTTGGATGCCAACCTTTTGTATCGCCTTCTCCATAGAAGGAAGAACTGCTTCAATCATGCTCTGCATCGAATCAACTCCACGGATAGCGCAGTAGAGCGCCGAGTCCAGCAAATGCCTCCATCAAGGTACCTCCCTCTTCGGTATCCATTGAAATTAGTTTGACTTTGCTAGAAGAATGCCCAGCAAGAGTGGTGAGTTCATCCATCAGAGAAATCGTATTCTCGGGGTCTTCACGTACTTGGTCGGAAGCAGCATTGCAAGATGGACAGGGAGGAATTTCAACCAAACGGTCAGTTGTGACTTGCCATTGATGCTGACATTGTCTGCAAACATATCCCTGCCGAATCTTACGCAATCCTTCCGATAAGAGCAAGGTATCAACTGCGCCCTGTTCAAGTGCACTCCGAATCATCATTTCACCATAGGTAGCCTTGGGGTGTTGTTTCATGATTTCAGCTAAGAATTGATCAACCAATTGTCGCTCCGCATCTAATTCAATTTCGTGCATCAGGCCTCCTGCACGTTGAACCAATTCTCTTAGCCCCGACTCGTTGGAATAGCCCACATCGAAGGTTGGCTTCCGAACCAATTTAGCGATCTCATGGTGGAAGAATTCACCTTTCAGAACCTGATCCTTAGTCGCACCTGGGCCGCCGATAATGATGCCTTCCATATTCTCTATCAGTCCAAGCCAGTAATCACTTGCATGTTCTGCTGCCCGCTTGAAAAATTTATGAGCATGTTCTTCAATCAAGCGTTCGAAACGCTGTGCTGATTGACCGCCTTGTCGGTGTTTACCCATGATATTGGACTGCATTTCTTCTTGACAATGAACTGATTTTCCACTAGCCAATCCGTAAGCAGCTTCACCTCTATCAATGACAAAAATACCATAGCAGGTTTTGTCGATGAGCATGTCTTCTAACTGAGTTATCTCAAAGGTACTGTCACAGCGGTATCGGAAGGAACGAAATGGCTCAGGCGGATCATCCAACACAACGGTTGTCATTCGGGTTTTGTTGTTTCCTACAATCACATGGCCTGTGAAAATGGCAATACCGCGTTCTGGAGTTTCTCGCATATTGTTTATGGCCGATGCAGCAGATTCGATAGCATCAGAAACATGTTTCTTGGTTTGTTTCGATTTGATATTAGATGCCTGGCCAATTTCCTGTGCCAATTGTTGACGGACGTCATGAATGGCTTTGTCAGGTGGAATAATGAGAGTCACGAGTTCAGTCCCCATGCCCCTCATACCAGATAAATCATCGAGCGCATTCTTTGCTTTGAGGCGGCGCTGCTGCATCTCAAGTTCCTCAGACATCGCGCTTCCTCAACCTTGCCGGAGACTTGGACTTCATCAATCCTTCCGGCGGCGTAGCCGCTCGGAAGGGAAGGTGTCAAGAATCGTCAGTTGTACGAGGTGCTGATGACGGCCCCAATTGTCTTGGCCTTGGGCGGGAGTTTGCTTCGGCCTGAAGAAAGTGAGAGACATACTTGGCTTTCGGCTCTCAGTGAGCTGATATTAAGCTGTAAATCACCCATTGGAATCGTCGTCGGAGGCGGAGCACCTGCTCGTGAGGCAATCGAATTGGCCAAGCCAGTTGTTGACAATGTTGCCTCCCTTGATGAAATCGGCATTGCAGCAACACGTCTCAATGCCGCAATTGTCGCCCAAGTATTGCAAGGTGTAGGCGTCGATGTCTGTATTGGCATTCCTTCGGACGTCTCCTCAGCAGCACGTGGACTTCAAAATCACCATGTTGTGGTCATGGGAGGTACACGCCCTGGACACACGACTGATAACGTAGCCATTCGTTTGGCGATTGAATCAGGAGCCTCTCGATGTCTGATCGCAACCAATGTTAGTCATGTCTACTCATCTGACCCAAGGAATAACCCAGAGGCGCACTCTATAGAATCTATGACACTGTCAGAACTCCAGCAAATTGTCGGACCACCCATTCATGGACAGGCCGGAGGATCTGGTGTGATTGATCCAATTGGTGTCCAGGCCGCAATTGATCATGGCCTGCCCTTGGCTGTACTCGATGGGCGCGAAATTGAGCGGATTAGCGATGCGTTGTCCGGTAAATCCTTCATTGGAACACAGGTTGAGGTGGACTGAATGGCCAATAAGGAGAAGCTTGCAGATCAAATCCGAGCCAATGCCGAAATGGCCAAGCGTGACGAGAAGAAGAAAAAAGGTGGGAAAACGGGTCTACCAAAATCTGCTAGTTCAAACGCCTATGTTGCGCCCCATCGGCATTGTACCATCTGTCAATGCCCGATCTCTCTGAAGCGAGACCCGCCGATTTGTGGTGATCCTAAATGTATTGATGAGTACGCGAATCGAGAACGTCAAAGGAAGCGATGGAATATTTTGTTATACGTAGCACCTGGAATCATGATTGGAGCATTTGCACTTCAAATCGTCATGGGAGGTTGAGAAATGTCAATTATGGTCAGGATTTTCTCGGTCCTACCTTTTGTGACGGGTTCTATTTGTCTTCTACTGGTTCTCGTCTCCATGTTTGGATTTGCTTCCGGTACAATCGATGATGAGATTCCTGCCATCCCTTGCCCAACTCCTCAAGATGGGTGTCCAACAGGAATGTCTCAAAGTGACTTGGATGTCCCTCTGGCCTTCTTTTTACTTGATGTCCAATTGGAAATCAATATGGATTTGGACAATCAATCGTGGATTGGTGTCGTTGATTCGAAATATGCTGAGATTTGTCCACCGGACGAATCAGGCATAACCGAATGTACTGCTTCGGATTACGAATTTTTGGCAGCAGGACCTGACCATGATGGCCCAATTGACCTGAGTTTGGGGCCAAGTAGTCTACGCTTCGTGACGGGAGGGGATGAGGGCTCAACACTACTACAAGACAATGCCATCGAAACCAACTGGTCTGTACATCTAGCAACTTGGGTTGAGGTCCTACTTGCTGGTGGTGGATTGGTTCTATGTTTGTCTGGAGTCCACATGGCCTTCCCTGGTCTGACCAAGGGCAAGGAATGAGCGCATCCGTGGCTTTCAAGAACTGGATAGAGGTGGCGAGTGTATGAGCGAAATTACCTGCGCAGGATGTGGAGCCAACATCGACATCAGTGGATTGGAACCAGCGATGGGTGAGCGCAAGGTTTTCTGCGTCCGATGTGGACGTACATTCCCAATTTAGTAAACGGAATCATCCCTGACATGCCAGTGTTCAGGTAACTCAAGTGGATCGGTTTCACGTATTTTACCAATGCGCTCAATGATTTCATAGCGTAGACGTTCGATGCCTGCGGGTGCGGTTGAGCTGATGACCATGTGACCAGTTTCTGGGTTACGCATTTCAGGTATGGGACCTTCTGGGTTCTCGATCAATGCTTGCTCTAAGGCACAGACTTCCTGCCATTCATTTGGATCGATACTTTCCAAAAGGTCACCCTTGCCGTCGATGACAATGAGAGGAGTTTGTGGTAGCAATTCTGCGACCTCGTTCAACAAATTGGTTTGTTCTACCATACTGGTACCGCCGGTTTCTGACGGATCCATCAAGAAAAGACACAAATCACCCACATGTTCCAGGGCAGCTATCGCCTGCATTTCGATGTGATTTCTCTCTTCCATAGGCCGATCGAGTAAGCCAGGTGTATCGACCAGTTGGTACTTCATTCTACGATGTTCGAAGTGCCCAACATGCAATTGTCGAGTGGTAAAGGGATATGCAGCAATTTCAGGTTTGCCACTAGACATAGAAGCAATCAGAGCGGATTTCCCAACATTGGGTGCTCCGGCAACCACTAGACAGGGTTCCATGGAATCAATCATCGGTAGAGTCCGTAATGTATCACGTGCCTCACGAAGGAAATCCAGGTTTTTCTCTATTCGACCCATGATACTGGAAATTCGACCATAGGCCTCTCTACGGGCTTCATGCATTGGAGGAAGGTTGACCATACGCCGTAATTTTTTGGCATTTTGTTGAGAAATTTCAATGCACTTTTGGGCTGCCCACTGACAAGCACCTAAACTCTGTCTGTAATCATCACATCCTACAGCAGCCTCAACCATGGCGACATCAAATTCTGACATCTTATCGAGGCTAGGCCAACGTCGCACCCATTCAATTAGGGTCGCGGAAAGAGAATCACCAGCTGAACCCACCATTCGTGTCATCTGCTTGCGAGTACGATATACGCGGTCTTTGTCTACCACCGCATCGCCTGCTTTCTTGGCTTTGCTGAAGGCTTTGTCGAGTAACTCCTCGACGGTCAGGACAGTGGGGATGCTACGCCAAACCACCGAAACCATGGACTCCCCTCAAGCAGTGGGCGTCACCCATCCCTCTTCAAACAAGAGGATTGAACACACCCATCGGTTCAAGAGGGAGAGGCGATTGCCAAGATTGATTCCGATGAGTAAAGAGTCTCCAGAGTTACCTGAATGGGCCATTTCAATATGGGAATCTCTCGGCAAACCCGAAGTTTCCGAAGACATCCTAACCGGACCACTTCTAGATCGAAGGGCCGGGATGCGACGAGATGATTTGGTCGAGATTCTACTCGATGCACGTTCACTGCCAGAAGGGGCCCAGGAATGGGTTCGTGGTCGGTTAATCGGCACCAACAAGATGAGTGTCGAGGTTCTCGATACGGATGGCACCTACCGATATATCGCCCGCGATGTGATTGTTGAAGTTCGACTCGTTGCTCACATGCGCCCTGCATACATTGATGATGAAGAGTTACTAAAATTTGAACGAGAAGATCACAAGCGTCGAACCAAGATCCATGAAGATGTTGAAAAGAAAACAAAGGGCACTGACGATGATCACCTTTGGGGTTGATTGAGTGACCCTACATGAAGATTGGAAACTCATTGATGACCATCACTATGAGCGCGAGTGGGTATTTACTGACTTTTCGACTGCACTCGAATTTGTCAACCGTGCTGGTGCATTGTGCGAGGCACAAGATCATCATGCGGAATTTGTCTTGGGCTGGGGCCATGTATTGATTCGAACCTGGAGCCATGATATCGACGGTATTTCCGAACGAGATTTGCGCCTTTGCAAAAGTATCGACCAATTGGAGTGAGGATATGTCGATTGAATTTCGGCACCATATGTTCATTTGTTCGCATGAAAGGTCGCCCGAATCTGGCAGAGAATGTTGTGGCGCTAAATTAAGCTTAGAATTGATGAGAGCTGTTAAACTCGCTGCAAAAGCAGAGGGGATTAGCGACATCCGTGTGCAAAAAGCCGGTTGTCTGAGTCAATGTGAGAGAGGGATTTCCTGTGTCGTGTACCCTGAAGGAGTTTGGTACTCACTCACTGGAGAAGAGAACATTCCAGACCTACTCGAGCACCTTCGCTCAGGAAAGGTCGCAGAGCATCTGCAAATGAATGGAGGGATTGAATGAAGAGAATCGTATATGCAAAACGAGGTGGCTTGGAAGCCATTGACATTATCGAAGAGGAGACACCCATACCTGAGAAAAACGAAGTGATGATTGAAGTTCACCGAGCAGGAATCAATTTTGCGGATTTGATGATGCGTCAAGGTCTGTATGGTGCAGCACCTGATTTCCCATTCACTCCTGGTTACGAAGTTTCAGGAGTCATTCGAGCAATAGGCTCAGAGGTTGAGACGCATGCCGTTGGGGACCGAGTTGTGGCCCTAACCGGATTTGGCGGATATGCAGAGCAAGTTGTGGTTGCACAAGAGAGAGTATGGACATTACCAGATAATGTCTCGTACGACTCTGCGGCTGCAATGCCCGTCACTTACCTTACCGCACACCACATGTTGGTGCATTTGGGAAACTTCCGTGAAGGGGACTCTGTACTCGTGCACCATGCTGCTGGCGGTGTTGGAACTGCCACAGCACAGATTGTCAAAGCGCTCAATGGTGGGGCCATCTACGGTACTGCATCTGCTCAGAAGGCGAAATTTGTCGAAGAAATGGGTATGATTCACATCCCTAGAGGTGAAGATTTCGTTCAAAGAATCAAAGCTGAGAGCGAGGGTGTACATCATGCCTTAGATCCAGTTGGCGGCAAGCATGTAATGGAATCTTACAAAGCGTTGCGAAATGGTGGGCGTCTGTATGTATTTGGTGCTTCATCCGCTGTAAAAGGACCTAAACGCTCTCTTTGGAAAGCGATTAAGATGTGGCGCTCTACTCCTCGATTTGATCCCATTCGAATGATGAATTCAAACAAATCTGTGTATGGTGTCCACATGGGTATGTGGAAAGACGAGAACGTTGCACGAGAGCAAATGCTTGCACTTGCAAAGATGCTTGAGAATGGACAGATTGATCCAGTGATTGATTCTGTATATCGGTTTGAGGATGTTGCGAAAGCGCAACAACATATCCACAATCGTGGCAACAGAGGCAAAGTGTTACTCGATTTTAGCCCTAAGTAATCAAAGTTTGACCGGACGAGTCGCACCACAGGCTTGGCATTTCAGCAATGTTGTGCGACCTTCCTTGATGAAGAAGGTGTCAGGTGCATTACACTGTTGACAAAGAATGTAAGTCTTGACATAGGTTACGATTTTTTCTTTGATTCGACGCGGTGGAATCCTACCCTTCAGTAACACACGCCCTTTCTCTCGGGTGGCGCTGGTTCCGAGTTCATTTTGCAGATATTGGTAAACGTGGTTCGCATCACGATCCATCATCGAGATTAAATCGCTGAAATTTCTTAGAATGGTCTGTGAACCTTCGATTAGTACATCCGGCTCTGGAAGAGTCCAACGACTTCGATTAGAGATGTCATCTGGAATCTTGTCTCGTGCACGGTCGAGTAATGACTCGTAATCGAAGTCCGACATTGCTTGGCCCACCGGCAACCCCTTCTTGAGACCACCGACAGAACCAATGTTCTCCGATGCTTCGCATGAATCATGGATGATGCCATAGAAGTCAAAGTCGCTCGGATTCACGATGATGCGGTTTTACCCGTACAGGGAAGTAAACTCGCTGCAGGTTTTGATCTACATTCTGTTGAAAGAGTTGAGGTGAAGAAAGGGACGACTGAACTCTTGCCAACTGGTTTGGTTTTGGCCATCCCTCCAGGTTGGGAAGGACAGGTACGGTGCCGTTCTGGTTTGGGCAAAAAAGGACTGATACTCCCCAATGGAGTCGGCACCATTGATGCTGATTACAGAGGCGAATTGATGGTGCTCGCCCACTGGATTGGTGAAGCTGATTCGTTCGTGGTCGAGAAAGGCGAAAGAATTGGCCAAATTCTGTTGAAGCGCGTCCCTGAGATTCGATTCCTCGAAGTCGAACGAGAGGCATTGGATGATACAGAACGTGGCGAGGGTGGATTTGGCAGTACAGGTCGATTCTGATAGAGTCCTATGGACTCTGTGCGGTGATTTGATAGCATGTGGTCGAGCAGAGGGCTCTGATTCACATGGCGTTAAGTATCGACGAATTAAGAAATAAAGTCGCAGAAATGACTCAACAAGGTCTGAATACACAACAAATCGCAGACGAATTGTCCATCTCTCAACGTACGGTAATTTGGCTCAATGCAGGAGCTGTGGAAGAAGACCACCCTGATGATGTTCGAATCGGTTGGAGAACCATTGGAGCCCGACCAAATCGAATCGATGCAATTGGTGCGATCATGGCAGATATCGTAATCGAAGAAGAGGAAATGGGAGTAGATACCGTTGTCGGAATCAGCCTCAATGGAATTCTATTTGCCAACTCCATTGCCAACCATATCGATGCAGATGTGGCCATCTTCCGTTCAGTATCAGAAGAAGGTGATGGGCATCTCTCAAACAAATATGGTAATGTCGCAGGCCGAAAGGTCGTAGTGGTTGACGACGTTTTGTCCTCGGGAGACACCATGCGTAAGACCATCAAGACACTTCAAGATGAAGGTGCAGATGTGGCATTGAGTATTGTCATGGTCAACAAGACCGAAGAGAATGCCATTGGTGGCGTCCCACTGCGTGGCCTCATTCGAACCGTCCGAGTCTGAGGTGACGTGGATGCATTGGGCTGATTCTATTGCGAAGGCCCTATCGCATCGCGGGGACAAGCAAGTCATCGCATCAGGAATCACACCTTCAGGAGAATTTCATATTGGGCACCTTAGAGAAATTCTCACCTCTGACATTATCAAGCGTGCTTGTATTCGTCATGGTTTAGACGCTCAATTCGTCTTTTTTGTGGATGATGCTGACCCTCTGCGGAAAGTTTACGATTTCCTAGATGAGAGTTATTCAAAATACATTGGTCATCAACTGGCAAATATCCCCCCTCCTGATGAAAATGGTAGACCCGATCATGTTCGATTCAAACAAGGCGAATCATATTCTGATCATTTTCTTCGACCCTTCATCGAAGCGCTCGAACATATTGGGGTCAACATTGATGAAATAATCTACAACTATTCAGCATACAAAAGTGGAAAAGTCGCTGAAGCCTCACGAATTGCGTGTAATCAATCGAGTGCTATTCGAGAGATTATAGAACGAGTCTCTGGAAGAGAATTAGACGATTCCTGGTTCCCTTGGAATCCAATAGATTCTGATGGCTCGATTGATGGAATAAAAGTGACAGGTTGGGATGATCCGATTGTCCATTGGGTCGACTCAAAGGGTAGAGATGGTCAGTCTGATGTAACAAAGGGCGAAGGGAAGTTGCCTTGGCGTGTCGATTGGCCGGCGAAATGGGTCTGGCGTGGCGTCACGATGGAACCATTTGGGAAAGATCACGGAGCCGCAGGAGGATCATACGATACTGGTAAGGAAATCTCCGTCGTGTTAGGTGAGAAACCTCCGTATCCAACAACCTACGAGTGGATTTCACTCAAGGGCGTCGGTACGATGTCTAGTAGTACAGGTGTGACCATCGGTCCACTCGAAGCCTTGCAACTTGTGCCACCGCAAATACTGCGATATCTAATCACCCGTAGTAAACCCAATCGGCATATCGATTTTGATACAGGTAGTGCGTTGATTGAATTGGCCGATGAGTACCAAAAGAAATTGACTGATTTGGAAAAGGGACCTGGTGAATGGGATTCTCTTAGTCGGCGACAACAGGTTGCCTGGGAGAAACTCAAGGCTCAACTCTTGTACTCGCAAATCGACCCAAAACAAACCCCTCAAGCAGCCTCAGAGCGTGTTACATTCCGGCACCTAGCGCTGCTCGCACAGATTCGTAGTGAAGATCAAGGAGTTTGGGATTCACTTCAGCGTAGTCAATTGATTGCAGAACCTGGCGAGGATTTAATCCGAAGGTTACAGATGATGCGTACTTGGATCGGTGGACCACACTTTCCGGAAGCATTCCGATTGAGAATTCAAAACCATATCTCGGAACAGGCAAAATCGCAACTAGATGTTCGCGACAAATCCTACCTTTCGGTTGTAAAATCTGGCTTGTCCATTTGCAATTGGCAAGCCGATGACATCAATAGTGTAATTTGTAATGAAGCAAAGCAGCTTGAGATTTCTTTACGCGATGCATTCCAAATGCTCTACTGGATTGTGCTAGATCAAGACTATGGCCCGAAGTTAGCGAATATCCTCTCAGAAATGCAGAGAGAGGATGTTCAAAATTTACTACAATCCGCAATTGATGAGTTGTCATCCTGAACGTAGTTCAGAAACCCATACGACCCGCACGCTTGAAAGAGGAGACGGTTGTGGCGGTGGCAATGCCGGTGTACTGTCCGAGTTGTGAAGTCGGCGTAGACGCCAATGCCAAATTCTGTTTGCAATGCGGTCACGATCTAGAAACAGATGGCCCAATTACGTCCACTGGACACGATGTTCGCCAACTGAAGGAATTGATTCGTAGCCGTGAAGATTTATCGATGGCAGAGAAGTTTGACCTTATTGCTAAGGTCGAAGAAGGGGCGAATCCAATTGAACTAGGTTTGGCTGCACCTGCAGAAGGCAGTGGTGTAACGCCCGAGCAAATGGAGAAGCAAGCCGCAGCGCCCAAGGTCGCGAAGGGTAGCCTTTCTGCAGCTGCACAAAACTACACCACCAGCCCTGCAGCAGCGGCGGCAGTTGCCTTAATGAGTTCACAAACAGATGCTTGGGGACTACTTCAATCGGGTTCCATCAATACCCGTGATCCACTCTTTATTGAAGCGATGGCACTTGGTATGGAAGCAAGCCATCACATCCATGACATTGCGGCCGGAGGTATCGATGATACTGACCTCACGAATGAAGATTTGCGGGCTATTCCGGTATTGAAGCCACCCAAGCGCTCGTTCTGTCCGAAGTGTGGTTCAGATATTCATTCTCACACCATGTTGCAGTGGCGAAAGTGGAGAGATCACTCAGGTGAGGTCGTTCAACTTCAGGCTCAGGCTGCCATGGAAACCAGTTTGGTACAAGTTGCTGCTCACTATCTTTCACAAACTCAGGCCGCAGAAGCACATCGTGATGAATTAGCCAACCAATTGGCAGGCCTAGATGAAGGGGCGATGACAGAGAAACTCAGTGAGGACCTAAGGCCGAAAATCTTGGCTGAGGTTGAAGAAGATCTTCGAAAGAAGGTTGAGGCTGAACTACGAGAAAGTATCGAGGAAGAAATACGAGCAGATTTGGCTGCTCGTGGAGGAGGCGGTGGCAAAAAAGTCGTCTCTAGCTCAAGTTCATTCAAACCCAAACCCGCCAAGAAGGCAGCATCCCCCGTCGTACGTCGCGGTGCGGCGAAGAAAACCTACGAAGGTGAACCCGATGGCAAGGTCGACTGGTTCCTTGCAGAAGCACTGGATACCGTATTCGACCCACACGGCACTGGAAAAGTGCTCAAACCCAAGACCATCTTGGCTCGTTCAGCCGATGGTAACGTCCGTGTACAGGATGTGGTGAAGATTTACTCGGCTAATGGTGAAGATGGTTTGTCAGAGTTGGCATGGACCAGTCCATTTACCAAGTACATCATTGAAGCATTCGATGCTTGCTAATTAGACGTAGTCGACAATCAATCGACGCGGTTCAGGCATCCCATCCTGTGCGACTCGAATGGCTTCGCACTCCATGCGCGCACCCGACATTGTGGTCACGAAGGGAATGTTCAGTTCCACCGCGAGTCTCCTCATCATGTTTCCATCCAATACGGCACCACCACTGTTTCGTGGTGTGTTGATGATTAACTGGATCTTACCAGTTCGCATCAAGTCTAATGCATCAGGACTCTGATTTTCAGCAATTCGATAACAAGTTTCGACATCAAGCTCACCCTCGTCTCGCAGGAATCGTGCTGTACCCTTTGTGGCATGTAATTTGAAACCCATATCATGCAATGATTTGGCCATGGGAATGAGGTTCTCTTTGTCTTCATCCTTGACAGTCAGATACACACCACCATGGGTCGGCACGGGTAATTCTGTTGCCAAGCGTGCCTTGAGATAGGCTGCGGCTGGATCAACATGGCTACCCATCACTTCGCCAGTACTCTTCATCTCAGGCCCAGGTGCCGGATCAAGGCCTCGCAACTTGAGGAAGGGGAACACAGGCGCCTTTACACAAACTGCGTCGGTTTGTCTCCGAGGAATTTCCATGTCTGCCAGTTGTTCGCCGATGGTAATGTGAGCTGCAATCCGGGCCAAGGGTATACCTGTGGCTTTGGCGACAAAGGGGAACGTTCGTGAGCCTCTTGGATTGACTTCGAGGACGTACAATTCGCCACGACAAATACAAAATTGAATATTGAAGCAACCCCGAATATTTAGCCCTAAACCGATCTCTTTTGTCCATTCATGCACCTTTGTAAGTATATCTTCACTTACGTTCTGAGTGGGGATGAAACAGGTAGAATCTCCACTGTGGATTCCCGCTTCTTCTAGGTGTTCCATAATCGCACCAACCAAGACATCCTCGCCGTCACAGACAGCATCAACATCTAATTCGATTGCACCACCTAGATACTCATCGACCAGCAAGGGTTTGTCGGGTGCAATATAGGCGTCAGACATGTAGGTCTCAAGTTGGGCATCGTCTGTCAGAATCTCCATCCCACGGCCACCGAGAACGTAAGAGGGGCGGACCAAGACGGGATAGCCGATTTCAGCGACTGCTGCACGAATTGAATCTGGGGTCTTGCCTGTCCGGCCTTCAGGTAATCGAATGCTACTGCGTTTGCCAAATGCCTCGAACCTTTCCCGATCACTCGCTTCATCCACCGCATCAGGTGAGGTGCCTAGCATCGAGCAAGTGAGACCTTGTTCACCAAGGTGCTCCATTCGAGCATCGAGAGGCAAGGCCAAGTTAATCGCCGTTTGTCCACCAAACTGGAGAAGAATCCCATCTGCACCCTCACGCAACAGAATCTCGGACACACATTCAGTGGTGAGTGGGTCAAAATAAAGGCGATCGGAAGTATCGAAATCTGTGCTGACTGTCTCTGGATTATTGTTGACAATAATGGCTTCGTGACCTGCTTCGCGAATCGCCTGGACAGCATGGACCGCTCCATAATCGAATTCAATTCCTTGACCAATGCGAATTGGTCCCGAACCAATGACCACCAAACGGCGACGGTCAGCCTTCTTCTCAGCAGGAACATGATCGACACCTGCTGGTGCACATCCACCTTCGTAGGTTGCGTAATAGTAGGGTGTCACCGCTGCAAACTCAGCAGCACAGGAATCTACCATTCGGAATCGTGGATGAATCGCCAATTCATGTCGTCGTTTCATCACGTCAATTTCAGTTCGACCTTCGGGTAACCTTGACCAACCCGTAGCCGGGAATCCTGAGAGTGCGTCGGCAATGTGAGCATCTGTAAATCCAAGGCCCTTCCAGTTTCTCATCTGTTCCTCAGTGATTTCACTCGCATCGCAATTGGCGGCTACGATTTCGGCTTCAACGTCGGCGACTTTCTTGAATCGGTGTAAGAACCAGCGAGTAATGTTGCCTGTACCTTCTCGAACTTCCTCAATGCCCATCCCTCTTCGGAAGGCTTCGACCAATGCGCCCATTCGACGATCAGTGGGGACCTTCAGCCAAGTTGCAAGTACCTCTTCAGAAAGTGGCTCATGGGCGCGCTCATCCATCGATTCACCATCGCTGGCATCTGCTTCTGTCAGTGGGCGTGGATGAGGTTGTCCATATTCCAAAGAAGCTACTGCCTTCAGGAATGCCTCCTCAAAGTTACGACCAATCGCCATCACTTCGCCGGTTGACTTCATGCTGGTCCCCAACGTTCTGTCAGCAGTGCGGAATTTGTCGAATGGCCAACGAGGGATTTTGACAACTGCGTAATCCAACGTCGGCTCAAAGGCCGCAGTCGTACCTTCACCAGTAATGGGGTTAGGCAACTCATCTAGAGTATAACCCACAGCAATCAAAGCCGCCATTCGAGCAATTGGGTATCCGGTCGCTTTAGAGGCCAGTGCAGAAGAACGAGATACTCGAGGATTCACTTCAATTACACGATATTCACCAGTATCCTGGTTGACCGTGAATTGAACATTGCAACCACCCTTGATGTCTAAACGACGAATGAGGCGTAAAGCGGCATCTCGAAGACCTTGATGATCACGGTCAGAAAGGGTTTGAGCGGGAGCGACAACGACAGATTCACCAGTATGGACACCCATTGGATCAATATTTTCCATGGTACAAACAATCGTACAATTGTCATTCGCATCACGCATGACTTCGTACTCGAATTCCTGCCAACCCAAGATACTCTCTTCAATCAAGACCTGACCAATTTGCGAGTGTAGAATACCCTGACTTGCGATTTCCACCAACTCGCCGGTATTCCAAGCGGTTCCACCTCCGAGGCCACCGAGGGTGAATGCTGGTCGAATCAAGATGGGGAATTTACCTAACTCCTCAGCCGCAGCAAGAACTTCATCAATGGAGTTGCAAGCCATCGCTTGTGATATTGGGAGATCGATTTCCTCACAAACTTGATTGAACAAATCTCGATCTTCTGCCTCATCAATCGACTGTAGATTACAGCCAATCAATTCGACACCGAGTTCAGCCAATGCACCACTATGCGCTAAGTTGCTAGCAATGTTTAGTGCGGTTTGTCCCCCCATTCCGGCCAGTAAAGCATCCGGTTTTTCGATTTCCAAAATCCGCTTTACGACGTCAGGTAGTAAGGGTTCAATGTAAATCCGATCGGCCATCTCTGGGTCGTTTTGGATGGTAGCAGGATTGGAATTCACCAAGACTACTTCGTAACCATCGGCTCGCAAGGCACGGCAGGCCTGTGAGCCTGAAAAATCGAATTCAGCAGCTTGACCGATGCGAATCGGACCGCTGCCGAGAATCATCACTTTGTGAATGTCATCCCGTCTTGGCATCTGCTTTCACCTCCAAGTGTTCTGCAACCAAATTTGCGAATCGGTCGAATAGCGGGTTAGCATCGTGTGGGCCCGGACAGGCTTCAGGATGATATTGAATGGTGAATGCAGGTCTTCCTTTCACATCCAATCCTTCGACTGTTCGGTCGTTCGCATTGACGAAACGGACTTCGACATCGCAGCCGGTCAAACTCTCTACCGCACCAGAATTGGCACCTGATGGGTGGGGTGCAAGCATACCCTTGACGGGGTCTTCAACCGCGAATCCGTGATTTTGACTTGTGATGCTGACCTTGCGGGTATGCAAATCAAGCACAGGTTGATTGCCACCTCTGTGTCCATAGCGCAACTTGTAGGTGCGCAAACCACTGGCCAATCCCATCAACTGGTGCCCCAAGCAGATGCCCATGACTGGCATGCCTGATTTGGTCGCCTTGGCCAAAGTGTGACGCGCATCGGTTGCTTTGCCAGGATGGGCAGGGTCACCAGGGCCATTGCTACAGAACAATGCATCAATCTTGTACGTCTCGCACAATTCATCCCAATCAATGTCAGGAGGACACCACAAGACTTCGAAGCGAGAGCACAACTCCCGCAGGATGTTGTATTTGATTCCACAATCGAGGGCAGCAACACGTGGCAATGGATTTCCATCATCGTCCGTCGCACCTTCATTGAGGAAGACTGCGTCATCTCGACTAACCTCGTCAGCGAGATCATCCAGATCTGGCGACTTCATTTTCTCTAGAGTGGCAGCCATTTCGGCTTCTTTCTCAATCGGTCCAAATATACTCAAGATGACACCATATTCGCGAACTCTGCGAGTGACAGAGCGTGTGTCAATACCCGATATCCCTGGCACTCCATGCGCTAGGAGAAGATCGTGAACCGTACCAATGCAATGACGGTGGTCTGGTTCCATCATCAATTCGCGGCAAACCACCCCACGTGGCCAAACTCCCGCAGATTCAGAAATCCCCGGTGCAATTCCATAGTTGCCGAGTAGAGGCCAAGTGAATGTGAGAACCTGACCCGCGAAGGAGGGGTCTGTCAGTGATTCTTGGTATCCGGTCATGTTTGTGGTAAAGACCAATTCACCTTCAGCGATGGTGGCTGCTCCGAACAAGTCACCCTCATGGCGCGAACCATCAGCAAGCAGTAAAACGCCACGCCCAGAGGCCTCACGATGGTTTTGGGCCGGGGCGCCAGGGAGCAAGAAGTCCGCAGCATCACGAGAGATGAAGGCTTTCGAAACACCAGATTGGCCGGAACCGGGAGAGAAGCCCCCTGTTACCGTCACCTTCGCACCCTAAGGTTGTCCCTGAAATCCGGTTATAATCATTGACTCGTGTCGGAATCTTCGTCATTATCGATAACAACCTTACCAGATGGGTGTGGCTTCACTTCCAAACGCGCCCCTGGAAAATTCTCTGAACCGGCCACTCCGCCCATGATTTCAGACATGAACAAGGCCAGTGCAGCCACCTCTGAATGTGGCTGATGACCAACTGCAATGTTGTAATCAGCCAACTTGTAGATCTCCCCGGGAACCTTTGCACCTCCAACCACCACAGCAATCGGAGCATCGGTGGGAATCGTAGAAGTGGTAGATTCGAAATCCTCTCCGTACATTGTCAGATGAACAATTCGACCCCCTTGCTTTGCAAAGTGCCTCAGGAAACCCAAGGGTTTGGCATGATGTTCTGCAGTAAAATTGCCACCAAAGGTTTCAGTGACGTCCGCTAAGGTTTCGAGCACCTTCTCATCATCGTCGCCACAGAGGACGAAGTGTGTTGCACCCATCGCTCTAGCAGTCAAACCGAGATGACTCGTGATACGCTTGTCGCGCTGTTGTCGATGGCCTAGACGGACCACGGTAATTTCAGGTCGCACGGAATCAAGCCAAGGGCTGGGCTTCTTCAGCCTGTCCCTCAGTACCGGACTCACCCAGGAGAGATACGTCAATCATGCCAATCTCCAGCAAATCATGTACCCAGCGTAGTAATAGTGAATCAATGAACATCGCCGCACTGTAATAGACCATCACGCCGAGAACAATCAGGCGAGCTGAATGAATGAGCATGATTGCAGGCGCACCGCCGAATGCCAAGTGGCCAATCGGTTCAATCGCCATGAAAAGAGCGAGAATCAACATGGCACCTGCTGCAAATCCAGGCCATGGTTGTCGGCGTTCACGTGAGAGTTTCATCAAAGCCGTCGCACCAAAGACAAGCATTGGAACGACTGCGGCGACCCACTTGTAATTCATATTGAAGATTAGAGACAGTGTCGCATCTTCTGAACCCAACTGGGAACCAAATACCGAAATCGTTAGCCACCAGCACAATGCGACCAACATGAGTAGGATTCCAGATGCGACTGCCTTTTCGAACACCATCTTCCCAACTTCTCGTCGGACGTGCAGAATAGCATCAGGTCGATCGAAGTCACTCGTATCGAATCGCTCTTCAAGGATGGAATCTGCAAGTTCCAATGCTTCTCGACTGGGGATGCTAGGTTCATCTGCTACTGCACCATGAACGCCCTCGCCTGTATCCTCAAGTGGCACAAGTGCCATGCTTTCAGAATCGCCGTTGGACACCACGAGGACCAACGCCCTCTCCACACATCATAAACCATGCCGTTCCAACGGAGGCCTACATGGGCGACTTGCGACCCTTTCTGCGCCGCCGCCCTGATGGGCGATGTCGCTTGATGGGCGTCCTCAATGTCACCCCAGACTCCTTTCATGCAGATTCTAGAGTTGAACTTGATTCGGCGGTTGAACGTGCGATGGAAATGTGGTCCGATGGCGCAGATTGGGTTGATATTGGTGGTGAATCGACTCGGCCGGGTGCAGACCCTGTCAATCTACAGGAGGAGATAGCCCGCGTCATTCCTGTGATTAGGGCCATTCGCAAGGCTAACCCTACAGGATTGATTTCAATTGATACACGCCGATTTGAGGTCGCACGTGCTGCACTCGAGGCGGGTGCAAACATGATCAATGATGTCAGCGGTTTACGCGACCCTGAAATGGCAGACCTCGTTTTGGAGCAAGGTTGTGCTGTTTGTGTCATGCACATGCAGGGCGAGCCAGGCAATATGCAGCAGAATCCTCAATACGAGGATGTTCACAAAGAGGTCTACGAAACACTGAATGAAACCGCAGCAGCCCTAGTTGAAGGTGGACATAACCCTGGTCTCATCTGTTTAGATCCAGGGATTGGATTTGGGAAAACATTGACCCATAATCTTGAGTTGCTTCACTCTCGCAGTGATTCCGACTATAGCATATTGTGGGGCGTCAGCCGAAAATCGATGTTTGGCCAATTGTTGGGTCGGACTGGAACCGATGAACGGTTGTCTGGAACACTGGCTGTTGCTGCCCACGCCATGCTGGAAGGGGTCGACATTTTGCGCATACATGATGTGCGAGCACATGCTGACTTGCTCACCACGTTGGCAACATTGCGACCGGAGGTCGATGCTTGACCACCGTTGATATCGATGAGAATCTCCGGTTGCTCGGAACTGCGCACATTTCGAAGACTAGTGCTGAAGCCGCACGTGCAGCCGTCACTGAATTCGACCCCGATATCGTTGCAGTCGAATTGTGTAAAGGGCGATTGGATGCGTTGACGCAACCTGATAAATTCGACAATGAGACTCTTGGAAAGGTGTTACGAGAAGGGAAGGCTCCACTGGTGCTGTTCCAATCACTGCTGGCTATCGAGCAACGAAAAATGGGCATGGAAGAAGGAGAAATGCCTGGAACCGATTTACTCGCTGCAATCCAGGCCGCTGCTGAAGCGGACAAGGAAGTCGCCCTTGTAGACCGTGACATACAGACTACTTTGCGTCGCGCTTGGCGCAAGATGCGCTTCAGTGAAAAACGCAAGATTCTGATGGCTGTACTATTCGAAGAAGAAGATGGTGACGAAGATGTCAGCGTCGATGATCTGCTTGAGAATACAGACCTCATCACACAACTGATGGATGAATTGAGAGAGGTTGCGCCAGCAGCAGGTGAGGTCCTGATTGATGAAAGAGACGAATTTCTCGCTGCCAGTATCCAGCGACTCCGAACGAGAGGCAAGGTATTGGCGGTGATTGGAGCCGGACATTTGGAAGGTGTCGCTAAACATCTCGAGGAAAATAAACAACCTGACAAGCAAAGAATGCGTGATTTGAATTTCATTGCACCGCCAAATCCTGCCTGGAAGATTGTCAAGTGGGGCATCCCTGCTCTGATGCTGGGCCTCTTTGCTTGGTTTGCTTCTCAGGGAGATATGGTTGCATTGAAAGATGCTGCAGCAACTTGGTTGGCGCTGAATGCTGCACTTGCTGCATTAGGTGCCTTCATCGCACGAGGTCACCCATTGGCGATATTGACCGCTGCAATTGCCAGCCCGATTACATCACTAAATCCGACGCTTGCGGCAGGGTGGTTCGCAGGACTGGTTCAGCTCAAAGTAGCTGCACCTTCAACAAAAGATTTGCAGAATTTCTTGCGCTTAGACAAACTCTCCTTGTTCTGGAAAAACAAAGTTGGTCGCGTCTTACTTGTCACTGCGCTCGCCAATCTAGGCTCAACAGCTGGCGCATGGATTGCAGGTAGTGCAATCTTGGGTAGCCTGCTTTAATCAATCCTCAGAATCGAATCGCTGTAGAGTTGAATTCAGAGATGCAATCTCTTTGCGAATCTGATCTTTCTGTCTTGAACCCAGAGTAGCATCCTTCAACTGCTCTTCCAAATCCTCTAGAAGAGTTTTGAGTGAATCTCGCTCCTCACGATAGAACTTCTCGTCCTTCGACATCTGAATCCGAGCAGCCTTCTGACGTGCTCGCTTTCGCTTCTTTGCTGCATCCGTTGAGCCTGAAGGAACTTCGGGTAATTCGATTGATGTCGGGAATGGTATCTCGATACCTTCCTGCGCAAATCGCTCAAACACCCGCTGTAGAATCCAATCTTTGGCTGGCCACTCATCGGAGTAATTGTCAATCCAAGCATAGATTCTGAAATCGATTGAATATTCGCCCAACTCGACAAACAGAACTCGGGGTGCTGGTTCATCAACGGTGTAGGGGCAATCTTTGGCTATGTCAATCAGTACCTGTTTTACATGCGGTGGTTCCTCACCGTAAGCCGCACCGACATCGATGAGGAGGTTGATTCGACGAGGTTGCCCATCGCCTCCCCCACGAGCCATATTGCGGATTTTAGCAGACACCAAGGTGTTGTTAGGAATGATGACCAACTCTTCGGCGTAAGTCAACAACTTGGTCGACAAGATTCCT
>MDSW01113941.1_pt1 | contig 37675 bp, 37 predicted proteins | sample 811171 | NCBI WGS metagenome assembly MDSW01 (sample SAMN05326641, study PRJNA326480) | marine metagenome | isolation source: seawater | place: Atlantic Ocean: North West | collected 2012 | reverse complement strand
TTAACAGGTGCTCAGGGAATAGCAGGGACAGTTCCAGCAGGTGCGAATGAAATCGTTTATGTCAATTCAGGAGCGTCAAGTGTCACAGGAGAATCTGCGTTCACCTACAACGCTACCACTAACTTGATGGATGTTGATATAATTCACGCAGGAAACGGTTCGGCTGCTTCACCCTCATTCTCCTTCCAAAGCGACCCTGATACGGGAATCTATCGTGTCACTACTAATCAAGTCGGAATTACGGCAGGTGGAAGCCTACTTATGAAGTTCGGTGCAGGTGTGGTTGAACTTGAAGATGACACCGAGTTCATACCACCCAGAGGACAACCTGACACCACAAACCCTACCAGCATCGGCACATCACAATTAGGAAGAACTATTATAAGAACTAATTCTAACACGGCTACTATTTCATCAGGTGCAGATGTGGGTGCTCAATTCAGTATCATAAACACTAACAGTTCTGGAACTACTTTAACCATCAATAGGGCTGGTTCGGAAACAATCAATGGAGCGACTTCGATTGCTCTCGACCAACAATACGCAGGTGCAACATTCTTTAAAGCCACTTCAACTGAATGGTTCGCCATAGGAGAATTAGCATAAGGATAAATAATACCTTACATTACTTATGGTGATAACATGACAGGAGGTGGAAAGTTTGGTTTTGCGGGATATGCGGCTTCTTCGGGAGGGGCAGCACCACCACCACCCGTATCACCACCAGGGCCGCTTACTATTTACGGGCTTATTTCATCTCCTGGTATTGGCGACCCCGCTACAATATCTGGTTGTGCTCTGGACTCGTCACAATTTCCTAATTTCGGTTTATCCATAGGAGTGACTGATATATTAACAGGGACAGGACAATTGGGTATAGCCTTTAATAAGTTCTTTGACTCCTTGTGGGCTGTTCCAGGCGGGCCAAATGCTACTTTCGTAATTAATGGTTCAAACGCCCCTGGTTCACAGAGAACTACAATGGTTGTGGACGCTTTTGATTACTCTAATAATTGGTCGTTTTACGGTGGTGCGGGTTCTTATGAAGATGTGTTTAACTTTGGAGGATTCTGTGAAAATCTAGGAGGCACAGCCACCTTCAGTTGGACTACACTCATTACACTCCAAAGTTTATCTAACGGGTGTGTCGCCACACTTGTCGGTGCTCCTTCAACTGCTCAGGATTCAACATTCGCTACCGTAGGAGGATTTGGGATAGGTCAATATATCATACTCAATGCGGGGAGAGGTGGTTATCCCGCCCCTGGTGACACTATGGTGGTTGATATTACAGTCACAGCCACTAATTCTGGTGGGAGCGCACAGCAGACTTTTAGATGGAATCTGGATTGGGTTTGAGGTGAGAAAATGGGCTACGAATACATGAAAAATGGAATAAATTGGAATGGTGAAGTCCTTGACGCTGACGGAATAAACTTTCAATCTCGCTACACCGCAGAAATACCCGAAGGAACGTCCAATGATTACTCTATAATTCATTGTGATAACACTAATGAAGATTCGTGGTATGGTATTTTCCCTAATTATGTCAAAGCCAAAAAAGAGTTCCCTCATCTTCAAACATACACCTTGTTGGTTAAAGACGGTTATAACTATCCCTTTATGCAAGATACTTTTTCTGAGTTTGAAGAACACCAATGGTTGTGGGACAACGCTTCAGGAGATGTGTTAATTGGAGGGTTAGGTTTGGGAATGGTAAATGAAGCACTTATCCGTAATGATTCCATCACTTCAGTCACCATTTTAGAAGTATCACAAGATGTTATAGATTTAGTCTGGCCACATTGTGCTAAAGACGACCGCTTCACTTTAATCAAGTGTGATGCAGAAACATGGGACGCACCTGACGGAAGCCAATGGGACACCATATTCTTAGATTGCTGGACTTTTGACAACCCCAAAAACCCTGTGACTTGGAAACAAGACATGACCACTAAGTATTCCCCTTACACAAGTAATTTAGGATTCTATGGAGAATACAAAGGATTATCTCAATACTATGAAATCAACTCTGAAACAGGCATCTTGGAAGCCCGCACACCCAACATCTCCCGACCCTGGTTATGATTCCCTTTCATATCCCAACAATCTCTATCGCTCCTCGTTTCGGGGGCTACACTTAGGGTTTAGTAAAGAAGTCTAAGGTTTTTTGCTCACCCTTCTTCTTTAATCCGAACATATCTTGTGTCCACTCTTTGAATTGAAAGTATTTCTGTTTATTGTAATCAGAACACCCAAAGTTTTCAATCAAGTGTTCCATTAGTTTATTATACTTCATTACTGAATTAGGATAAACAGTTCCGATTATTTTACCTCCACATTTAATCTCAACTTCTAAAGAGGCCGAGCAAATACCACACTTATCAGGTAAAGTTTTAGTTTTCTCATTAACTGCATTATAGCATCCACAACTTTGACACATAGCAACTTTTTCCGTTTTAACCACTTGCCTACAAGATTTAGTCAGAGGAGTTCTGCGATAAGAGTGATTACACTTTACACACCTTACTTTTTGCTGGCCGAATGCACGAATATTACCTCTCATATCTCGGAGAAGATGCCTGTCTAACAGACGGCTCGATTGGTCTTCATTATCCACACCGTAAAGTATTTCTCCTAGTTTAAACTGAGCGTCCACCTTATCCCTCATACTTTGTAAAGATGTGTAAGGATTTTCAGTAGGAGTTTCCGCAATATCTTTAGTGTGGTGAGTAAAACCAAAACCCTCAAATTGTTTCTCTGTATTTAAAAAGTCCTCTGCAAAAAGTGATTTTAAGTCTTTAGGATTAACGGAGTCTTGTGTTTGAATGTAAGACTCTTCAGTATAAGCAAAAGGTGTATCAATGTTTAACGCTTCTTTATCTATCTCAGATGGATTTATCCGAGTAGTCAGAATCAAAGGTGCGTCCATTTTTCCACCTCTGTGCTCTGATAAGAATGTTCGACTAAAGTTTAAAATACAATCCATCAGCAAAATCAAACTGTCAATATCTCCATCGCTGTTTCTCCTTCTTCCTGCTATTGCATAAGGATGGAAGTAAGCCCCTTTAATATCACAGAATCCTATCATTCGGCAAAGGATAGCCCCTGATGTGTGGGGAGCAAGAGTAGCAAATAAATGTCCTATCAAATCAGATGGCTCATTTACATTGTAAAACGCTTCTTGACCATACAATCGGACGAGTAATTCATCTATGAAATTAGCCGTTTTGCTTAAAGTTTCCTGTAATTGAGTGGGGGCGATAAAGTCTTGCGCCCTAAGTTCGCATATCTGTTCGGGGCGAGTTAGTTTTTCGCCTAGATAGTCGTGAGTATATCCCAATTCCTGTGCTTTCTTCACAGTTAGACCTATTTCTAAAGGTTTAAAGTGAGTCAAAGTCATGTCCACGAAATCGAATCTAACAGTTCCATCTCTGAAGGCAGAGATTCCGTTTTTATGTCTCAACATACCTTTCACTATGTTTTCAGGTATTTTTTCTTTACTTGTTAAACTTTTAACTCCTTTAATAGTGTTATCTCCATAGTTAGTGATAGAGTAGCCATCCGCCCAAATCTTACTGTAATTCAAGGTAGGCCAATCTTTTTTAGGAGTCTTGTAAGAGGGTGTGTAAGCAAACTCAGTTGGTATATTGCACTTCTTACAATAAACATCAGTAGTGAACTGCTCTGGCCGTGTTCTTCTTCCCTCGTCTATTTCTTGGCGGATTTTCTTAGGGTCAATAGTCTCCTTGAGGCAATTAGGACAGAATCTCCACCCTATGTTTATCTTTTTTGCTCCTTTCATAGACGCTTCCTTCAAAGAACGGCTTTTCAAGTCGAACCCAATAGGAATAAGACCGTGTATAGCAGGTTTCATCTGACGCATAGCCACCTTCTCAGGCTTGGCCATCCTTGAGCCTATGCGAAAGGTCACTCTGGGTTTAATCTCGTAATCAGCGAGCCTGTTAGCCCACTCTAATCCGTCTTGGAAACTGTCTAATGAACCTTCCCACTTAGACCCTGCGAGGAGTAAGTTGAGTAAGACATGGGTGGAGTCTCCGAAAAGGGCGAATCGGTTGTCTTGAGTTAGACGGACGTTTAGGTTCATTTTGTAAGCGACAGTCAGGGCGTTAGGAGAGATTATGGCTTGGTCTTCACACGTATCTAAACTGATATTGTCGAACAGTAGTTTCAATTCTGGGGCAGACACATCGTTGAAGTGAGTGACGTAATCAGGTGCTATGGGGATTCCGTGTTCTTTAGATTGTTTAACGGCAGAATTAAAATCTGACGGGTAATCCAGATTCAGTCTGTTCACTACTTGTTGATGCCATTCGGGGACATAGGGTGAGGGCATCAAGGGGTGATTGTTTTCACGGAACTCACCGTAAGGTATTAGCATTTCTCCTATGTCCCACACTCTGCTCACTTCGGAGGAGTCTAAGATATTTCTGTGCTTTAATCTATGATTCAGTTCTTCTGCATCGTTAAATCTTTTAGCAGTTCCATCGGTGAACTGAATATACGGGCCGTCTATACTATCACAAGGGGAAACTACTGTGGCTTTACCTGGTCTTTCTATTTTCATTTGTGTTGCGGCTATTATGAAACCGCCTGTGGCGAACATAGATGCAGGGTGAATTGCTGTGGCGGCTAGACCTGCACCTCTGCTTCTCCCATATCTTAGACGGAAGCCACCTTTTACCATAGGTTGAGATATGGTTGGTCTTCCTGCTACTGCATCTGATATGTATTTATCCTTTGGTTTAAACGAAATAGTAGTTTCTTTATCTTCATTAGGGGTTGCACAATAAGCCGTTAGGAAGTCCCATCCATCTAATTTCAATTGGTCTGTGTATTTCTTAAGTTTAGGTGCTTTAAGCAACATACCCTCACACATGACTAATAGCATCCCTTCTCTGACATTATTAGTTGGAACTCTCGGTAAATCTCTCCCCCCAGAAACTTCTTTTCCTACACCTTCACCTGTGATATACACAGGAACTTCTTGACAAATAGAACGCATTTCTTGAGCAGATGGTTTATATTGGAGATTAGGGTAAAGCAACACTTCTTCAATGTATCTTTCTATTTCCGATTTAGTGAGGACAGGTTTTTCTAAATTAAAATCACGCCTTAAGTAATCAGCCAAGAGAACGGACAGGGCTTGACCCGTCCCTCCTGCGGAACGGATAGGGCCAGCGTAATTTATTGCTAATGCTTTAGAGTTATCAGAATTAGAAACAATGTGGCAATCAACAACACCTTCTAGTGGGGCTACTAAGATTCCTTCAGTAATAACAGCCAAACCTGCACAGACTCCATGATAAATGGCCACCCCAATTTCAATATCAGTTTTATTTAGTTTTAAATGCTCAAACTTCTTTTTAAGGGTTTCAAAGTCTAAATCGTATTCATCAACAATAGATTCCCAACAAACAATTTTGGCTATTTCAATGGCTACTAACTCTCTGTTGCCATCGAACTTTGTATTTAAACTTCTTATCTGTTCAGCAGTATTTCTGTGTTGTAGGAATTGAAGAAGTTGTTGAACTCTGGAAGCCATATCTTCCGCTTGTGGTATTTCCACACAATTACGAGAATCAAAACCTTTTTGACGACACTTTTCTGCAAGAGTGTATGCAGTTTCCACACCTTCTTGGAGTTTTTGGAAATAGGCTTCTTGTGCTGAAGACATAATTACCTTTGACATACTGCTATGTAGGGTCAATCGCTATTTAACCGCTATGCTTATCTGAGATAATCCACATGGTAATTTTCCTTTTCCAAAATCTCAGTAGCCCTTCTAACTTGGTCGCCTTGAAGTTCGATGACATTGTTTTTGACAGTTCCACCTGTGGCGCATTGGGATTTCAAAAGTTTAGCGACTTTCTTTACATTAGTCGTTTTATCAAATCCAGACACCAAAGTGACTTTTTTACCGTAAGCCCTTTTATCAGTTTTCATTTTAAGAGAAGTTCTTTCTTTATCCAATGTTTCTAACACATCAGTTAATGAGTTTGGGAGAAACGATTCAAACTCTTTCATTTTCTTCACCAATAATTAATTATTCCACTATATTAGTCTTGCTCAAAGAGTTTTACGGCATTCTTCTTCTTGTTTAACATTTACACGATAGTGCATTCGTATAGGAGTTTCTGGATAATATTCAGCATATCCTTTTCTTAAGACTAAAACTTGGAACATCCCGACAGGTTGGAAATATTTCTTAGGTGCATCTTTGATACTTAAAAGTTCAATAGGTCGCGCATTCATGTTGTCATCCACACCCCACTTGAACTCATCGTCAAAATGAAGTTCATACTTTTCAAACATATTCTCCAATGGAGAAATCAAAGTGTCAGAAGCATTTGTTCCCCTACCCTCATTCACTATATGTTGCTGAATGCGAGGGTCAGTATTGAAGGAAGTCACTAATTGAGGATTGAAAAGGCTTGGTATTTCCAATCTGCTTTTCAACATCAAGTATATTTGAGGGGCGTGACACTCTCCTACATCCAAAGCGTCTAATGTGGATTTAAAGTTATTAAAATCAATCTGCCACCAAATCTCTGCGTAGTCTTTATCCAAGTTTTTCTGATTGGCTTTAGTGGGTGCAACTTTTTTCCTACCAAGTGTTTTACCATTGAAACCAGACAAAGTTCCATAAACAACTAATTTGTGATTAAAGACAGGTAAAAATTGTGCAACCCATATTCTTCCACTCTTTTTTATTATAGGCTTTCCTTTTTCTTTAACTTTGGCCATAGACTTTACAGTAGTTTTAAGTTCTTTAGCGGCCTCAGTTGCCGTTTGACCTTTAGACATAGCCCAGATGAAATCCACTTTCTTTTGATTAGGACTTCTTTGAATAATTACTTTTCGACTTTTACCTTCTCTAACAGTTTTTATTCCTTGTCGAGAAAGATAACGATAAACAGTTCGGCGGTCAGTTCCAACTAATTTAGAAGCAGAGTCAATTCCCATACCTCTTCTTTCCATCAAGGCTATGGCTTTTTTTACTCTCTCTAAAACTGCTGTTTTTTGTTGAGGTAAATCACGAATAGATATTTTAAAGTTTTTACCTTTTCCAGAGCGTATTATTTCTTTACCTACTTGTTGGAGATATTTATAGACAGTTCTTCTATCTGTCCCCGCCTTTCGTGCCGCAGAATCAACACCCATGTTTTGATTCTCAATAAAAGATATTGCTTGTAGCACTCTTTTGACGATATTTGCTTTCATCTATATACACCTATTGTCAGCCGCTATATTAGGTCTTTGTTTATTCTGTCGTTTTCAAGGTTTTTCAGATGATTCTAACGCTTCTAATAGTTCATCACTAATTACTCCATCACCTTGAGGAATCTCTTTCATATCCCAACCTTCAGTTTTATCAGTAGTAATTTTAAAGGAATCATTAGTGGGGGCTTCATCTGAAGTCACCACCCAAACATCACCAACTTCTTGAATATAACCTTTTTCTTTAAGTTCTTTTAAGCAGGACATAACAGTTCTAGGTTTCAATCTTAACTTTCTTCCAAGCGTTGTAGTATCTATTGCACCTGCCTCTTTGGTTTCCAAATATATGTTTCGCATAATAGGGGATAAGTCCAATGCTAAATCGTCTAAATCGAAATGAGTTGTCAGAGTTTGAAGTGAAGTGAGCATAGCACTATAAGACTCTCTTATATCTTCATTAGTTATTCGATTTCTTCCGTTCAAGCGAGCAAAGGAACGACAAAGATTAGCGAACTCTGCCCACTTCCTGTTATCAGGTAATCCTCTGGCGTGGAATACTTCTTGGAACTCTCTTTTAGATTTTAAAGTGTCGAATACTGATTTTATCAAACCATAAGAATCAAATATAGAAACAGGAATACGGGAAACGAAACGAAGGTATTCTCTGAAAAAGGCTTGCCACATCTTTAAATCAGAAACAGTTGAACCGTAGTCATCCATATTCTTAATTATTATTTCATCAACGAAATCTTGCTTATCGTCTTCTGATAGTTTAAGTTGGGTGAATATTAAAGTTAGTCTGGAAACAATCTGAGGTGTGTATCTGCCGAAGGCTTCCATCATTTCCCTTTTTGTTGAATTGTCTTGAGAGTAGTGGTGGGGTGGATTACCGAGTAGTAGCATATTGACGCAAGTTGGTTTTCTAATATCTAACTTTCCTTTTGTCAATTGAACGAAACCATTAGCCATAGCACCTAACAATTCACCAAAGACAGTATCTTTCCAAAGTTGAAACTCGGAAAGGGCTATTCTTTCATTGTTCATCTTAGGTAATAGACCAACATCAACAGAACCCAAATCATCTCCTGACATAGCCCCTACTAAACCTGGTATAGTTGTCATTTGTCCTGATGATGCTACTCCACAAGGAACTAAGGGTTGAATAACCTTTTCAACCAAAGTGTCTTTACCTTCACCATGAGATGTAATGATTCCTATGTGAATCAATTCGTGTTTCTCATAAGGTGAAAGGCAGAAAAGTAATACTGCCTTCCTTATGTATTCTGGTGCAAAGAACTTTTCCCAAAGAGTTTGGGTCATAATCTCTAAAGGTGTTAAGTTGGCTTTATTGCATTTACGGATAAAAGTGTTAAACTGTCTTTCTGTCAGTTTAGACTTTTTAGAATCTTCATCCTTTTCAATAGTATCAACAATGAACAATCTTTTATTTTTATAGGTTCGATATTGACCTTTGATTCTTAATCTTTTTCCATCGTATTGTGCTTGTGCTAATAAGTCCAAAGCGTTTTTAAACTCCTCAGAATCATCCCATCCACCACCGAGTTGTTTAGCAGAACCGTTGTGAATAGCACAAGGGGCGGCTCTTGAACCATCTCCAACTGCGAACTCTATAATCACTCTATCAGATGGTGCAGGATTCTTATCTCCTTTGGCTTTAGTCATAGGATTGATGTTTAAACGAATAACATAACCTGAACCTTCGCTCACTTCTCCTGTGACTGAAGAAAGAAATACTGAGTTCATATCCCCTTCGGATTCCTTGAAGTTATCAACCTGCTTACTAACCCAATTACGAATATCAGCAGGTATTTTCTTATCAGCCATTAGGATTCCTCAGTCCTTAATCATAGTCATACAGTATTTAGTGGTTTGTTATTTAGGGGTTTGTTATTTGGCTTTCACTAACCCTTGTGAAATTGGTGGCTTAGAGTCCTACAAACTCCAAGCCGTTTTGAATTACACTATGAGTAGCATAGTATAACTTGTTGTAGGCAAGTATTGGGTGGTGGTTTCGTTTCCTTAGACCCACCTTAACCGAAGGAAGAATATTCTCAGCCTCACGCACGACTCGCTCAACTGATAAGAACAGTTAGGGAAGTGACGGTTTTAGGTGCTACGCCCCACTAATATAGCAAATGTCCTTGTGTGATGTCGTGATGACCACAGACATAGGCATGGCGAGTGGGCTATGTTTCCAACCCAACGAGTTGCTCGGAAAGAGCAAACTCGCTGAGTTAGGCGAATCAGAGAATGCTTTTCAGCAATCACTCGTCTTCTGGAATCCACTCTTCAAGTTGGTCTTCTGGAACTTGCGGCAGATTCACAGCGTCACCAGAATCGGTGATAGCGATGCTAAGAACATTGTATTCGTTTCCATTCTTGGACATTTTCTTGTGGCGCACAAACTCAACAGCGAAAGGGTAAGAATCACCGTTGCTTATAGCGTTGTCGAGAGTCTTTTGAAGTCTTTCTTGTTCAAAAGTGTTGCTAACCCACCAAGTGTATCGGCGACCATCAGAGAGGTCTGCAATAGTGACGGCTGTGCTTGGGCCATATCCTTTCTGAGAAGGGATTTCATAGTTAGGTGTTCTAACAATAGCAAAATTACTGTAATAGTGGCCTTGCTCTGCGGTGAATCTATCTGTGTTCACTCTGAACTTAGGGCCAGCGTTAGCCGCCCTATCTGCTTCAACCCTGTCAAGGAAGGCGGAAGCCTCGTCTGTCAATACTATCGGTTCTGTATTCATTTCTGTTTCTGTCATTTTCTTCAACTCCATTTTTTAGTGCCGTGTTCGGCAAACTATCGTATAGTCAATTAGTATATCAAGTATTCCTTTTCGTTTTAGTGTTCCCAAACAATAAAATAGTGGGTCTGATAATTAAGAATGGTGTTTGCATGGTAATGAACCCTATTTCTGATGATAATCGCAAAAAAATCATTCAATTAATCATTAGATGTTCTAAATTAGCCCCTCACGCAAGTGAAAAGAGTAGGATTAAACTAGAAGATATATCCACTAATTTAACTTATTACTTAGATTCGGATGATGGTGTCTGGCCTGAATATCGAAAAACCGTTCCCTTTGATTTCATCATTAAAGAGTTTCATCAGAGAGTAAACGCCTTAGAAGCGGAAAATCCTGATGATGTTTTCAGTAAGTCGTATCGAATCTTACAACGGGCAGGTTTTAATCCTGAAATGATGGCGAAAAACAATGCTGTTAGATTCGTAGGCAAGCCTAAGAAAGCGTTAAAGGTTCTAAAGAAGAACATTTCTGATTACTCTTTGAGTTTGATTAAAACTGATAACGGTGGAATCTTGCTTAAATTAGGAAAGAAGTTTAAAGATAGTGAAGTGTTAAGTGAATCTGATTTCACCCAGATGTTCCACAAGAGTTTAGCGGCTGAACCAGCGATTAAAACTTGGTTTGACAACCTTATCGGAGAAGCGCACACTTTTGCTACCGAAGGAATGACGGCTCAAGAGGAGTTTGATTATTATGATTCTCTTCCCACAAATGAAATGGGCATTGGCGGCGACCCTAATTTCGGGGGTGTTCCAACTTCTAACAATGTTAAAGGGATGCCGTCTGCACCTGAAAGGATGGATGATGCTAAAAGTTTTCCTTCTGAACTATTGAGACTTATAGAGGAAAGCCGCAACTTATGGCCTTCGGGAACAAAGGATATTATTACTGAAAATATAATTAGTTTAGACTTGAGACAACCTGACCCTTTAAAAGACCCTAAAAAAGAACCTCCGTGTAAGCCTGTGTGGAGAGAAATGCCTCCTGACGCTCGTATGAGTCGTATTGACGCTTACAACATAGTGGATTCAGCAAGACCGTCTGCCCCCGATGGTTTTGCATGGTCAGTATCAGATTTATCAGAGTCCAACAACCCTGAAACTTTCCGTAAGACTCAAGTAGTGACTTGGCCGCGTTTCCACATTATCTCAGGTCAAAAAGGAGTGCGAAGGATTTTACCAGATGCACAGCCTGAAGGTTTCGTTTTAAACGAAACCAAACCTCAGAAGTGTTCCTTGTTTAAGCAAGGATTCTTACTGAGGATTCCCTCTTTGAGTGCCGAAGCAGTAGTCATAGGGTATAATATCCTATCACCTACTATTGAAATAGAAGTTCCAAATAAAGTCAGGTTCTTCAAGGACTCGGCTGACGGTTTGTATATGGAGATTCAAGATTACAACTCAGGATTACACCGTGATTGCACTTTCACAGTCACCCAAGCAGCCCCACCATATTCCACTTACGGTGGAGATTCAGCCGCAAGTAATTTATTCAGTTGCGATTTAACCTTTAACGACTATAAATCTGGCAAAGGTGAGCAATACGGAAACTATCAAGCCGAGAATGTAATCTTACAAGGAAGTGGTCGTTCTGATGCTGATAAGGTTTTGGATAATCAACAAATAACAGGGGATATGAAAATAGGAGAGGTCGTCCAAAAACTTTACGGTTGGCTTTACAATTGGTTCTGTGAAGACATTCCTCGTAATCAAGATGATATGATAGGAAAATACTTGAGCACCAATGCGGGAGCGTGTCGCCACAGAGCGTATATCATGTTCTTGGCTTTAAACCGCTTAGGTCTTCCGTGTCGAATGGTTGGTTCAACTTGTCACGCTTGGTCAGAAGTGTGGAATCCCGATACAGGCTCTTGGATTGAACTCGATTTAAACGGTTGTGAAGACCCACGACCTCCTGACCAATGCCCTGCTTGTATGGTTAAGAATCCGTTTTACAACATAGAAAGAGATGGAGAGTTGATTAGGTGCTGTCCTGAAGGATATAGAATGGAAGGTTCAGAGTGCGTAGCCATAGATGGTAGCGGTGATAAGGTTGATACTATTGAATGTGAGAAGTGCATCCCTCGCGTTTGCCCTGAAGGTTATGACTGTAATCCTCAGTTAGACAAGTGTGTTCCAGACTGTGCTAAACTTTACGGTGCAGGTTGGCATTATCATGTGGAAAGGGATGAGTGTGTCAATTGTGACAATGAGGGCGTTAATTTAGAGTGGGATGGAGAGAAATGTGCCTGTAAAGAATGTCCTGATGGTTATGAAATGGATGATGATGAAAATTGCGTTGATGAAAACGGTTTAATTTCAGGTGATGCACCTAGAGGATTCTATTTCGACAAGGACTTAAATCAATGCTATCCTAGACCAGATTGCCGAGAGAAAGAAGGAACAGTATTCAATCCCACCACAGGAAATTGTGATTGCCCTAAATCAGTTGTGTTTAAAGATGGGGAGCGAGTGGAAACCTTGAGAAGATGGGATTCGATGACAGGTAAGTGTGAAGAAGAACTACAATGTGGGCCAGATGAAGAAGTGAAATATGACCCTGTGTTGGCAGATTGGGTCTGTAAGAAAATAGAAACAGACTCAGAGACTACCCTACCAGACCCTATAATTAGCACCCCTTCAGACATTCCAGATGAGGAAGAAGAAGAAGTCGAAGAAGAAGTTGAAGGTTTAAAGATAGATAAGGATGCGAGAGGAACACCGAAATTACCTGATGAAAGATATGTTAATAAATCTGATGGGGCGACTCAAATACAAAGACCAAATGATATGACAGAGTGGGCCTTTGTTCAAAAGAAAGATTTAAAGTTATCAGGTCGTGATTCTAATAACAACCGATATTCAGGAGTTTGGGATTACTCAGACTTATATGGAGTTTCTGAATGGCTAAAGGAACAAATGGATGATAATTTAGTTTCTTTTAAAGAGGCTAAAGGTGGAGGATATTATATGGTTTTCTCTGTCAAACCTAACAGCCCCGAAGCAGATAAACATTGGGATGTCGTAAAATCAAGTATTGAGTCTGTTAAAAATGGAATAGGAAGGGCAGAAGATGGTGATAACACCACTTGGGAAGACACAGGAGAAACAGCGAGTTCCTTCCCTTCTGAATGGGGGTTGGATTTCCCTGATGGAAAGGTTTGGATATTGTCACAATAGTAGTAAAAACTTGATACTCATTGTAATTATAGCAACGACTCATAGTTCTCACTAACTCATTTTAAAGACGAGCCTTCTTATAGTCTTACGGGTAAATAGCAGTATGACTAAGCCCTGGTTAAAAGAGTGGAACAGATTTACTCCACAAGCAATAGAGGAAATCAAGAGTCATAATGACGACACTCACTTAGAAAAGGAATGGATGTCTTACGTCTATGAAAAGAACGGAAGATACTACATAGGTGAAGCGTCATTAGGCGGAGAATCTGCTATATCAGTAATACCTGCTGAAAAGGGCGTTAAAGATTACGCTACCAAAGGTCTTAAACCTGCTCAGAGAAAATGGACTATACACGGACACCCTCTCAAAGACGGAAAGATTTACAATGGCCGACAGTATTTTTCCTCAGTTGATTTAATAGATGAGTTTTTAGAAGTAAGAGATTCCGCTAAAAGTGGTGGACGTAATAGAATAGTTCAATTCATAGTTTATCCACACGAACAGATTGAGAAGGGGGAAAAAGTCATTCACAATCGAGTCAGGATTTTAGAGTTTCCCAATTCTAAAACTATCGTTTCAGCCATGAAAGCATCGAACCCTAAGATTGACCCTTTCCAAATAACGAGGGAGAATGGAATGAATAAGGCAACTCAAAATGGGACGGCACTCAATGACATGGGAATTGATTGGTTTAAGTTCCAAGAGGCTTTAGGAAACACAGGTTATATGGGTATTGTGGACATTGAGGGGCGAGACAACGGACATTATCACCCTTTGGCCGCCGAGACTTACATGGACAGATTTACTTCTATGCAAAGATTTGCTATGCTTCTCTTAGGAGTTGGTGCTAGTTTCTATGCGTATGCAGAATGGGATAAGCGAGTGTAAAACTCATCCACTATTGATTTAAGGTCAGCATACTTTGGGTTTTTCAGAACTAAGTCCCAATTACCATCGTAATTATCCAACGCGGTTTCCGATATTTCGTTTCTGTTAGCCCAATGCACATCGTAATCTTGGGGATAAGTGTCCTTTATTCTTTTCTTTCGGATTTCATCATCCACTTCTAATCTAATTAAGAACCAACCATCCTTTCTAAGAGCGTCTAATTCGTTGGGGAATCTAACATCATCACAGACTAAACACCCTGATACTCCCTTTTCAGCGAAATCTTTGGTTTTCTTCTCTGCTCCTGCTATTAGTAAATCTATCCAAACAGAAGGTCTTATATCACGGAACTGTTGCCCTATCTTCTGAAGCAAAGGTCTGTCTTTATGGTTTTCACGCATAAAAAAATACTCCTTAGCGACTTCTTTGACAGGTGTGGCTAAGGAAAGTTGAGTGGAATAAGAGAAAATATCTTCAAAGAATCTGTCATCATGTGGTTGTTGCATTTCGTGGTGTTGTTGTATTATGTTGGTGAGGGTAGTTTTACCTGCGGCCATTTTACCCGATACTGCAATCTTAAGCATATACTATTGGTGGGACACTTTACTTTTAATGGTTTCCCTACGATGAGTTAAAATAGTGGTGTTGAGTATTAAAAATGATAACATGGACTATTTCAGCACTTTTGATAATCTTATCACACCTCGTTTGACTCGTTGGGCAGAAGATGATGCACCTGCAAAGTATGAAAACTGTTCTTTTACAACAGGAAGAAGTTTGGAACATTATTACTATAATCAAGATGAGGCAGGTAATCCTTTTAGTGCTATAACTATCAAAGGAACGAAAGGAAAACAATGGAAATGGACGGCAAATGGGAATCTGAGATTGAACCATAACAAAATTAACATCTTAGAAAGTCGAAAATCTGGTGCAGCCCAAGTCAAAGTAAAGTCTGGCTACGCCGTTAAACTTAGAATAACCGTAGGAGAGGAAGATTTCATCTTAGGGAAAAAGAGTGAAGCCCCCACAGTCACAGAGCAAAGCGCACCTGTGAACTCTGGAAAGGGTCTTACGCGGCGTGAAAGATATATTCGGGGTGTAGGGAGTGAGTGGGATGAGGTAATCGAGTGGCCTGTTATGGGAAAAGATGATTCTCCTACTTATGGTAAAGAGCAGGTGGATGTAGTATTAGTTGGAGATTCAGATGATTATCTTAGTATGGATTTGGAAGGTCAATGGGATGGAATTGCCAAGTTCCGCTTAAAGTTAGGAAATGAAACCTATGCTAATTTCGGAACAGGTGACATTAACGGCAACTCTTACATTGAAGTTTTAGGTGTTTGTAAGATAGACGAAACCAGCGAAAGTGGAACTAACATAAAACTAGAAACCTACAAAGGCTATCCTATATGGAGAGATGAACGCTCGACCCCATTCAAAATAGACGTTAAAGGTAATATCGCAGGTTTAACAACTGTCTTTACTCAAACCTATTCGGCTAGGACTGAGCAAAGTGCGGCTGTCGGTATGGCTAAAGTTTGGATAGATTCTCAAGTTATTTCCAATGGTGGAAGCGATGAAGGTGGAAGCGATGAAGGTGGAAGCGGTGACGGTGGAAGCGGTGACGGTGGAAGCGGTGACGGTGGAAGCGGTGACGATGGGTGGGACACTAATCTTGGGGCTTGTCCAGATAACGCTTCGCAGAATGATGCGGGACAATGTGAGTGTGATGCAGGTTATAAATTAGATTCTAATACTCAGACTTGTGTTGAGAAAGAGGATTCCATGTCAAACTACGTTGTCTTGGGTGGTTTAGCCCTACTAGGATTAGCCTTACTTGGTTAAGCCAAGCCTTCTTATAGTCCTTCAGTTAAATATAATTGATAATATGTCTATAATAGGTTCACCTTTTAACTTAAGTGCTGATATTTTCACTCAGAAATACGCGGCTCAGGGTGAGGGACAAGGACAATCACAAGGTTATATGCCGACTGATGCTCAAAATAGTGGTTCTCGTATTTCAGTTGATGGTGTTTATTATGATACCGCAGATAGTGTTCTGAGAGGTTATCGGAACTGTGTCTTTACTAAAGCAGAGGCTAAACAGTTTATTAGTGGATTTGAACCACAAAAGGATAATTATTCAGAGGGAGAATGGGATAATTATTTGAATAACGGTCACTTAGGTATTTTAAACCCTAATAATAGAAATCAACCAGCAACAGTAGGTGCATGGAGTGAGTGGTCAGATTGCGCCCCTAATGTCAATGGTGATGGTAAGCAAAATCGCACACGCGAAATCGTAAAACACAAACTTGTCAATTGTGTGGAAGATAGAATCGGACACGGGTTTTCTTTGATTGAGTTTAGAGACTGTGAATTACCTGCTGAAGACCCTATTTACGGATGTATGGATTCTGAAGCGAATAATTACGATTCTGAAGCGACTGAAGATGATGGTTCATGTCAGTCTAGCGAACCTAGAATCGAACCTCTTTACGGATGTATGGATTCTGAAGCGAATAATTACGATTCTGAAGCGACTGAAGATGATGGCTCTTGTAAGTATGACGAACCTAAAGGTGATGATGAATCAGGTATCACTAAAACTTTAACAGACAATTGGATGTTAGTCGGTGCGGCTATCTTAGGATTGGCTCTTTTAGGGTGAGTTCATGTGGCAAGGTGACTATCCCTTTTTAGGCTATCAAGTTTACAGTCTCGGAAATCAAGAAACAGGACGATATGAAAGTGGTGGAAACACTATTTTACCTAATCTAATAGGTGGTTGTGAAGATGGTTTTGAAATTGACCCTCAGACGCAAACCTGCGTAGCCACTAAGTTTACTCCTCCAAGTAGTAAGGAAAACACTCAAGGCATGACATTAGGTTGCACCGATTCTAATTCATCTAATTTCAATCCTGAAGCCACCACAGATGACGGTTCGTGTAATGGTTCAAAGAGTTCTATGTCTTCTAACGCTAGAAATAAAGTTTTAAGCGACCCTTATATTCAAGGAGTAATTGTGTTAGGTGTAGTTGGATTAATCGTTAATCTTTCTATGTTGAAACAGTATTTACCATCCAAATAAACTGATTAAACCGTAAACGCTAAAAGTAATTATCACACCGAATAAAAGTTTAGCGTTAAACCAAGTGAAAATTAATTCACTAGAACTGCTGTCGCTCTGTGAGTAAGAGTTTGGAGATTTCTGGCTCATAAGAACACATCAGTTGTTTTGCTATTTAGTTTTATTCAAACTGTGCAGAATATTCCTTTTTACCCATACCTATTTTTCTATAATATTTACTTGTGTGCCATGTGTAAGGCTTATCTTTGTATTCTTCTCTCAATTTATAGGTAAATGGTTCAGATTCTTTATTAACTTCAACAAAGGGGCTACTTGCTATTCTAGTTGCTATTCTCATCGCTGTTAAATCCACCTTTCTTGTTTTTAGGGATTCTCTTATTTGGTCAGCAGAGAGGAATCGGTTTTGTTTCGACAAAACATAAAGTATAGTCCAGAAGTATCTGTCCTTTCTAACAGAAAACGCACAGGTTTTTCCGCAGAATATATTAGATTCAGAATGCCTTCCTTTCAAAGTGTTGAAATCTTTATTACAATAAGCACATTTAACAGTTATAGTCGCTCTTTTTGTTTGCGCTCCCCCCATGCACTTTTTATCACAGTAAATGTTTTGATTATCAGTAATTTCCTTAATTCCACGTTTGGTTAAGTCAATAGATTTGTCGCAAAAGGAACAAGGGGCTTCTAAAGGGTCTGACATACTCAATAATAGGGTCAATTGGGATTTATACTGTTTAATTGATTGATAAACTCTGTCATACCTATTGTATCTTCTTGTCTAACAGTTGGATTACCATTTTTAGTGGTGCTAAAGTCGGTTATTCGACAAAATCTCCACTTTTCTCCCGAACCCCCAACTTTTCTAAAGGCATAAACTGTTTCCACATTTTTATCTTCGTAAAGTTTAAAGTAAGTGTTGTATTGTTGTCTTTCTCTTTCATTGAGGTAAAAAGGAAAAACTTCATTTTTACTTTTCACTTCTAATCTAATACCCATGAATAAAATGGGGTGATTATCCAGACTCTTGAACATTAAAACATCCACCCCTTCACTATGTGCTCCCCTTTGACCATACCAATTCTCCCCTAATTCCACACACATTACTTTAATCAATTCTCGTTCATAGCGAGTTCGTCTTCGATTAGACATATCTGCAATAAGTAAGCATGATATTTAGTCTTACTTCAATGCCTCTTTAATATATTTAGGCATCAAAGGGGCTATATTTCTAGTTTGATACCAATGTGAAAAGTGAGCATCCACTAGATAAACGTGACCCCAATCATCCTTAGAACGCATAGCACGACCGTATTGTTGCATGATGGTCTGAACAGTTTTGGTTTGATACCACTTCTCACTCTTTTTCATTTTCAATTGAACTTTAGTGTCTCCTAAAGACAGAAACGGTAATTTACAGATTATAACGAACTTAATATCTTTATTATCATATCCTTGATTAGCGTAAGTGGAAATAAGAATACCATTACTATCATCTTTCTTGAAGCCTTCTAAAACTTCTTCACGCTCTTTAGGATTTTTAGTGTGTTGAACTAAACGGGCGGCGATTTCTGGATGGTTATCTGACAAAATATCCACAACTGCGGATTCAATTCCATCTGTGTAAGGTAGGATAAGACCTTTATGATTAGGATAATGGCTGGCGATTTCCGCTACCACATTTGCTGTTTTCTTCAAATCAGAAAATTGAATGCCTTGTGATTCCTTATTCCAAATCATTAATCCACCGTTTCTTTTGATAGCAAATGGTCTTTTACTGACGGGGAATGTGGATTCATTGACTCTTAAGAAAACAGTTTCATCAGGATTTAAACCTAATTCATCCATGAATATATCTGCACTTACAATAGTTCCAGACATAAACACTCTTTGTCTTCCCAAAGAAAGAAAACAATCCTCTGCATATTCGGCTACGGAAAGTGGTTCGACTTTTAATTGATTTCTAATATCATCATCGTCAAACTGATAGACCCAGCCTTCCCAATTGACTTGGAGTTCTTTCATCATTAAGGTTGTGTGTTGAATAAACGCCTTAGCATCGCCCATTTCATCAGGTTTGTATTTTCTGTGTTTCAATCGAGTTTCCACTTCTTTAGCAATCGCTCTTAAGAAAAGAAGTATCTTAATGCAATCTGACCTACGAGTTTCAGGAGTAGTATTAACCCTCATAGATTGCACACTTGGAAAGGGATAGTCTTCTAATACCTTTTCCATTTGTTTTGGAGTGTAATTTTTCCCGTTGATGAGTCTAGCAATACGTTTTTTAGACAACGAGAACCCACAAAATTGCTCGATAGTTTCAGGAACAGTATGGGCTTCATCAACTATAAGTAATGGACGAGTGGGTAATTGAGGCTTTCCGAACAATTTCATGGCTGTCAGATAAGTAGTATTCCCAATAAACCACCTGTTCTTTAAACCTTCTGCGTAAGATGAGTAATAGGAGCAAGGTGTGGAAAAGTCCTTCCCATTCAGGATTCCATCTAAATCTTCTGTGGATAAGGCGTGAGGACAATTGTAATCTTCTATAACTCGACAAGGTGCATTAGACGCATTACAACCTTGTAAATCTAACTCGGCAAGTTCTGATTCTTCTAAAGCACAAGGATAATTGGCTTTACCCATAGCCGAAGCCATGAAAGGATGGTCGCTGATATACTGCTTTTGTAAACCCTTCAAAGGGGTGGAAATATAGCAATTAGTGTCAAAGACTAAGGGCAACCAATATGACAACGCACTTTTACCCGAACCTGTGGGACATTCCACTATAATATTCTTATAACCCATTTCTAATTTTTCACTTATCAAGGGAAGCAAATGCTCCTGTTCGGCTCTCATCTCTGTGTAGGGAGTGTCAGAGGAAAGAAGGTTTTGATAATCTCCACCAATAGGTTTCTCGGAAAGAGGTTTAACATTTATCTTCTCATAACCTTGTGGAGTAATCACAGTCGCTAAACTGTGAGTAGTTAAAGGTTCGCCACCCTTACCTTCTGCTGTGTGATTAACCGTGTCTTTCTCATAATCTTCTGCGTAATCAGTAGCAGACTCGACTTCGACTTCTCCCACTCTGTCTCCATCAACTAAAAGAGTTAGACGGTTCTTAGAACTGTAAGAAATAAGTCTGGGTAAGAGAAGGCTTCCTACACGATATTTACCTTTCCAAGACTCTCCTTTCCACCAGAGTTTGAATGTGGATTTAAGAGTGTCTTTATGATTAAAGGTATTACCTGTCACTTCGATTGTATGAGCCGACACAATACTTGGTATAGGCAAGTGGTATAAATGCGATTCGGTTATTTCTTGTCTTTTACGGGAAACGCTTGAGATACTGTCTTGGAAACCTTCTCTTTTTCCCAGAGAACGCCAAGTTTATCTAGGTTGTGCTCTATGTAGGTGTAGTAGTCTATGCTATCTTTTAAATCTGCGAAACCGTCTATATCACACAAGTCACATTTAACTTTAAGTTCTGTTTCAAAAAGCCAGCCCACCCCGTTGCATTTGACGCAAACGATTCTTACCATACTCATACTAAAGAATTATGACTAATTAAAGGTGTCTTTTTGACACCGCCTTGTTGCCCAAGCCTTCTTATAGTCTTTCGACTACATAATATATGATTGGCATGGCTGTTATCACACCTTTTTTCGATGTCGTAGCAGGAGTAGCGATTTTAGCAGGTCGCTCATCCCTTTTAGACACAGGTATCTTTAAAACAGCAAACACTAACTTTACCATTAGACATCTCCTCGCATTGGGGTTCATCGGCTATGGGGGTTGGAATCTTTGGAAAATCGAAAGAGCGCAGGATAAACTCAAGAAATCATTAGGTGCTGAATCCTTTGAGGCTGAAGATGATGAGGACTACGGCCCTAAAAATCCTCAATATACCTGTGCTATGTGCGGGCATGAATGGTCAGATGATGATGGGATGCCCTGTCGTTGTGATGAGGATGAAGATGAAGAATATCTAATGGATAACTTTGGAGATATGGAATACATTATCTTGCGTTTACTCACAGATGCACAATTAGAAGATGAATACGGCGATTACATGAGGGAGTTAGGCATTGGAAGAAAAGACCTACCTCAACAATTAGAAGATGATTACCGAACAGATGATGAAGCCGAATATCTTCGTGAAAAATACTTAGATGAAGAATATAATGCTGAATCAATGTTAGTGAAAAGTGACGATTTAATGGTTGCACTAATGGGATTTGACGGCAGTTTTAGAACTGATGGAGAAGTTAAAGTGGGTTATACCACCGCCGCCGAATTGGGATATGAGCCAAAGCAACTTAAACCTGTCATGTGGGTTTGGGACGATATTGAGGGTTATGGTGCTTTCATGGCTACTGAAGACATTCGTTTCGTATGATAGACGGGTGTGAGAAAATGGCGAAAGATAATTCTAACAACATAGATGACCTCACAGAAAGGGCTAAGGTTTTAGCAGAAGCCACAGGTCGGGACGAATCTGATGTCCTTGCTGATTTACTTGATGATGGGATTTTAAACAATTCTCATTTAAACCCTGAAAAGGATTTAGTCACACAACTAAAAGAGGCGGCGGCTCTCATTACCACAGTTCAAGAGATAAACACAGATATTTCTAATAATAAGGTTTTAAATGGTGGAGATAACGCTACTTCAGTTAAGGTCGAAACCACTCTGGAAGGAGATATTGTGGATAGAGCAATTGCTTCAGCACAAAAAAAGGCGGAAAATCTTAAAACTTTAATCGCAACTATTATACCTATTTTTCTTTTGATAACGGGAGGTAGTATGGAAGCGTTTGGAGTAATAAACATCTTTTCAGACGATGAGACTACTCCTGCACAAGAATGCAATTATGGTATTGATTGGGTTGATTGGACTTGGGTATCGGATGAGTTAAATGTGTTTGGAGAGTTATGGACTGATTGTGATACCAATGACAGCGATTCTTTGGATAACATGGTGGTGATGGCTAATGCTTTTGACACAGGAGTGCCTTCGCAAGAATGGGTCTTAGGAAACATAGATTCGTTTAATTGGTATCAAGACAGTAATTTTCATATTGAACTTGGTAATGCCCCTGACAGAGAATTAGACATTTGGGTGGACTTATTCATACAAGATGAGTTCGACAACGGGGGAATACCAATCGCTCAAATGCAAATAACAGGAGTGCAAAAACCCGTTGAAATAGTGTGGGGCTGTATGGATTCTGAAGCCACTAACTTCAATCCAGATGCTAATGAGGATGACGGCTCATGTGAATATCCTGTTGAAGAACCTTGTGAGGTGGAAATCGCTAATCACTATCGGGGCCACGTAGCCGATGATGAAGAACAAGATGCAATTTTAGTTGCCTTTAAAGTTCGCCCAACTAATTGTGATGATGAAGATTTAAAGATTGATATGCACCTTTATCAAAACGGCTACGCGGCTAATTACACTCACTCTGTTATCATAGGTGGAGAAGATGAGTCGCAGATTGAATATGTTTTCGATGGAGTAGCAGTAGGTAATTCATGGATTCCCAAAATTACAGCCTCTTTGGACGGTGAAATATTAGAACAAGTCAATTTTTGGGGGATAGATGTGGAACAAGAAGAGGATGAAACTATTTACGGATGTATGGATTCTGAAGCAGAAAACTACGATGAAGAAGCCTCCGAAGACGATGGCTCATGTGAATATGATGAACCCGAAACCTGTGAAGAAGGTTTTAATCACCTTGAAACCACACTTTATGTTTATGACGTTAATTCTATTGAGGTTGGGATAGAAGTGGAAAACACAGTCGAAGGGTGTGAAACAGATATTGAAGTTTCTATTTCATTATACCGCGAGGGTCTGTTTTACGAAAGTTTGACCTACGACCATTTACCACTTTACACTATTGATTATTCAGTTCAAGAATTATTTATAGCCGATGATTTGTTTTCGGAACTCGATGATGGTGATTGGGATGCTTTAGTCAAAATCCGTGATGCTAACACTTTAGAAGAGTATTACACACAGATTCACACTAATGTTGTAAGCATTCTAGCATAAGTATCTTCTTATAGTCTTTCGGCTACATAACAATGATTATCATGAGTGTTTTCTCCCCCGTTTTGGATATTGTCGCAGGAGTTTCAATTCTGATTGGAAACACTACTGCGTTAGATAAGCCTTTAATCACAGTCAAAGGATTATCTTTAACCTACCGACAGATACTTGGTTTAAGTTTCGCTGGTGTAGGTTTAGGCAATCTCTGGGTCATTAAAAAATCCAAAGAGGCAGGTGAGTAAATGTTTAAACTTTTCACCAAACACCCTCATTCAGTAGGTGAATCCTACTTTAAACATCTTAGAACTGCTTTCAAGTATTCTTTAATTTTGATTAGTTTATCTGCAATTACATTTATTCACGGACTGTTCCCATTTCTTTTTGAAACGACTACTAGCAGTAAAATAAAACAAATAAATAAGGAAATGGGTAAAAGTAGGTGGTCACGATGAGTGTAAGAGAGCATATTAAAGACCATTTTTGGTCTTACGCCACAGTTGGAGGGCTTTTAGGATGGGCAGCACTCAAAGGTGAAGAAAAACCTGATGATTATTCCGCAGAGACAGAAGATTTCGCTTCTGTGATTCTCGCCCCTGAATCCAAAACAGGGCCAATGCAACAGGCTTTAATGACTAACTACTTGATTAGAAAAGCCATGATGGAAGAAGAACTAAAATACTTACAACAGGAAGTAAGCGGAGGTCGAATGACTAAGAAGCAAATGACTTATCGTTTAATGGAGTTAGATAACAAGTTGCGAGCAGAGGAAGAACCCCAAAAGAAACGGGGAACTATTACCTATATGAGAGGGGTCAAGGTTAAACCTCGCAAGTTAAACGGCGACCTACCACCTGAAACCGCTATGAAGCGCACACAATTAGGACGCAAAGACCTTGAACCCTTAGAAGTTAATTGGGACTCTAAGACCAAACCCTCGCGTGAAGACCCCTTTAACGAGGTGGATTGGAAGGCAGATAGTGTAAAAAGGGGGCGCGAGCATAAAGTTGGACGGCACATAGTGGAAGAGTGTGTGGATTTACGAGGTGCTAAGGCTGATGCTACTTCTAATTACTATCGAGTCAGATTCCGTGACCCTAAAGATTTTACCAACTTCCGAGTTCCTGAGTGGGCTTCACGGGCGGCTAACACTATTGGAATGAAATACTATGATGTCATAGGGTCGAAGATAACTATGGGTCAAGACACGGAAGGTTCTTGGAGTATTCAAAGTGTGATGATTCCACGCCACAGTTATGTTTCTCCTAAAGACGCTCTTAAAATCGCTAATCACATTCAAGACCGTCTTGAAAGAGAGGGTAAATGGGCTAAAAAGGAATGTAAGGATAAAGAAAGAGTTTTAGTGATAATGTGAGACTTGGAAAAAAGTCATTCCTATACCTATTAAACCTTCTTGACTTCCGACCGAAGCCTTCTTATAGTCAAACAACCAATTATGAATAGGAATAAACCCCTACCACAAAAAAAAGGAGATGAAAAAATATGTCAATGATTATGAAGACCCTAAGAACTGTTGGTGCCGCGTCTGTTCTTGTAGGAGGATTATTCCATCTTGCAGGGCCAGCCGTTTTCGACCTGCCTTTGATTGGTGATGCTATGAGCCGAATATGGAACTTCGGCGTTGGCCCCGCTACTGTTCAAAGGCTCTTTGGCTTGGTAGCCGTCCTTTATGGAGCACACGCACTTGGTTTCGATAACCTTGTAGCAAAAGTGCCTGTAATCGGTATGCCTGTCAAGGGTGCGCTAAACAGCATGGAAGACAGTCTTGTGCCTGACGAAACTAACTCTTACTCAGTCTGAGTAAGTAAGTTGGGTTCGACTCGGTGATTACTACTGCGTTAGCATTATGCTACCGTAGGTAATTTACCTGTCTGGATGAACTGCTCACCTTCTTGTGTAGTTAAACGCACTAAGCGATTAGCCAAGTTTGTGTCTGCACTTAAGTCAGTATCAACTCCTTCTGGATAGCATGATGCTGAGAATGAACAGTATAGACATTTCCAATCACCCACAGGTGCGGATTTATCCTTTTGGTGTTCATTCCATTTACTTCGGGATAAAACACCTGTTTCAAACATATCTTCAGCCATTTCATCTGGAAATCTTAAATAGAACTCTCTTTCAGGAGGTTCATCAGACTCTAGTTTTAAAGACAATGAGGCGAATCTTTGAATTATTCTCTCCATTGTTATACCTTGAACGGGGCGGATTTCCACATCTCTTACACAAGCCCTATTATCAATCTTATACGCAGGGTTAGGGGTTATTTCTATTCCATACTGATTCATTACGGCTGGCCTTCCCGTATATCCATCCGAAAGTTCTATGGCGAATTGCTTATCTCGGCAATCAGAACGGTCAATGTAATAAAGAAGGGCATAAGGGCTATCTCCGTGAATCTTCTCAATAGGTTTCCTTAAATGCAGATACCACATTACTTGCATAATGTAATCTCTGTGGGGAAAACCGCTTTGATAAAGGTGGTTGGATTTGCCGAAAACATTCTTGTTAAAGGTATAGCCATATCCTGATTTTACTTCGACTATCACAGGGTGATTGGCTTCATGGTCGAAAACGATTGCATCTATTTCACCTGACACATTGTATTCGTGCGCCCTAATTTTGATATTGTTTTGAACATAGATACCACCTTTCTTCCAATTGTCTTGTAGTGCGTCTTCGATGTAAACTCCATAACTCATTCTTCTTAGACCGATAGAATCTATTGGTTCTCTTTCATAACCGTTTTTGGAATACCAGATTTGTCGGTGACATTTACCCCAGAGATTCGGCCTACCCAACTCATCAACTATTTCACAGGAAGATTGAGTCACATAAAACATACCACTTGACCCACGATATGAAGGTGCGTTAAGTTGTTGGTCTGAACACTCGGTGAGTTGAAATATTTTCTTAACAGATTTTTGTGTTCCTAAAGATGTTTCACCTGTTCTTTTCAAAAACGCTTTTGCTTCCTCTGTCAATTCCATTTGTTCACCAATATCAATAATGTCACTTAGCCTATAACTGCTTTTGTTTTTCACGCAGGATATTCAAAAGTTTATTGAACTCCACTCTGAGTTGATTTACGTCTTGTTTATCAGCCTTTTCAACGTCCTCGCGGTCAGGCCACGAATAGATGGTTCTTTGATAGTAAAAACCGTCTTTGACCATTGTAGCCAAAATAAGTCTGGCTCTCTCAAAGTTCTTTTTACTGTTAAGTGGTAAAGACCAGATTTCAGATGTGTTTTCCATCAAATCTTCTTCAGTTTTAGCGTCTGAAAGATTAGTTGTGGCCAATACTGAAAACTTAAAAACATCATCTTCTTCTTGAACAATAGCGAAATGCACTATATACAAACCATCACCATCATTAGGTTTCATGTGAATCTTAACGTCCACTAACAATCCATTCTCGTTCAGTTTAACTGAGGCATTATCTATTTTATCCATACTTACATACTCCTTCCAATTCTTTTCACATCACTTTTATTCATGTGACCAATGACCATTATTTTATTTGTGTCAGATAGTTGCAGTAAACAATAAACTTTACTTTTTTCTTCAGGGTCATCTTTAAAGATTATAACTCTTTGAGGGCCAGAAGGTATAGAAATCTCAGGAGAACCAGAATCCATGATTTTACTTAGAATGTCATCCATTTTATCACCCTGAAATATCATTAACTATTTCAGTTAATTTATTTTCAACTAACTTAACTAAATTATCTGCTACTTGAGTTAAATTAGGTATCTCTGAACCACCTTCTATTTTAATCTCCATTGACATTTTAGGATATTGAGTTTGTATGTTTCCGAAACCACCTTTTGTTTTGACCTCAACAGTATTACCATAAGATACAGTAATAGAAGTAGCGTTAGCATGAACAGATGCTAAGTGTTGGATAACTTGTTGAGGGTCATCGGATTTGTCAAGAATGTTTTTCTTGTTCGTGGCTTTTACGATTTTCTGAGATTGCATCTTGGTCACAGATAATAATTCTGAATCCACCTTAATAAGAAATACAACATCCCCCTCACCATCTAAACAGTATTCAATGTCATCAGCCTTCCTATTGGATTTCTTAGCAGGGTAATATTCTTTTTTGAGGAGGTCTATATGACCACAATCTTTTTTGTGCTTTCCCTCAAAACGATGCAAATAAAGCCTGTGTTCAGTATTAGTAGGATTAGACCATTCTTTGTGGCCATAACCCTTTGCGGTAGTATCAACGGATAGTTCGTAAGCAGACATACAACACTAATTGAGGCAGATAGTATATCAATCGTTAGGAAAAATTGACGGTTGCGGCCTCTCCATCATCTAATTTGACCACAGAAACTATCGCAGGTTTAGGTTCAAAGCCAACCATTTTCTGAAATGATGTTTGACCTTGCCAAGTGCTTGAAACGATAAGTTGAACATCTTGATACTTTTGCATACAATGACCGTGTGTGTGTCCTGTGACAAAAATATCGGGAGTGGTTTCTATGGTGAGCATATCCAGAGGTTCAGAAGCGATTTGATTTTTAACACCCCATTGAGGTGCTAGATGCCTTCTCTTTAACATTTGTTTCATCGCATTTTCAGGATTTTCATACGAGGCTTCTTTAAGATTCATCACCATATCATCAATAGATTTACCGTGATAGGATAAAACATCCTTACCACTTAATTTAAACCTGCAAGGATTACCTACGAAATGACCGTGATTGAAATGGCTTTGGACTTCAGAAGAAAGGACAGGTTGAGGTTCAGCCAATCTAACTGCATCGTGATTACCTGGTAAAATAATAGTTTCCATGTGGTCGGGAACTCTTTCTAAATCTGTTCCTGTGACTTGATACTGCTCATACAAATCAGAAATATCTAATTCTTGTTCTTGATTGGGATAAACCCCTACACCATCCACTATGTCTCCTGAAATAACTAAATATCCTATATTTTGGGCCATAGGGTCATCGGAGTTTAACCAATCCAACATTTTATTCCATTCTTTATCTAAGAAATTATCTGCACCCCTATGAATATCAGAAATAAAGGCGGCAGAAACAGGGTCGTATTCTTCATCACCCTTATCTTTCTTAATCATCTGTGGAAACACTACATGACGAACCCAAAATATACCTCCGTCTTTAGATAATTGACCTTCTATTCCAATTACATCATCTGTGGCAATTGTCCCTATTCGTTCTAAAACTTCTGGGCTAACCATAGCATCCATTTCACCTGATGTGTCTTCCACTACTATTCTCAAATAGCCTTTACGAGTTTTCTTAGCCTCTAAAACCATAACAATAGTTCTTCCTAGAGCACCCCAAGAAGAATACTTTTCTCGATTACCAACTATTTTTTCAATAGAAACTGAATCTTGAAAATCATAATTCGTTTCCACATATCTTTTTATGGTCTTATATCTGTCTAAGAACAAATCCCTAAACGCTTCGACTTTCTCAGAGGCTCTAGTATCAGCCCCAACTGTCTTAGTAATATCAACACTTAAGTCGTAATCTTTGGCCTTTGCAGAAAACTTTCGGGACATACTAACACTACTCTTGGGACATAAACCCTAAAAAGAAATCGTCAAAAGTCATATTTTCTAAGGGAATACAATGATGATTGTTCAAACCTGTTTCACCTTTGAATGTTCTTTCACATTTAGGACAGGTTTTTTTAGCAGAATATTTTTTAAATGTGCTTTTCTTAAATGCCTTTTCAACATCAACTTGAACATCCACAATTTTTTGATTAACAGGATAGTATTTCATAAATCTTAATTTATCTTTTGGAAATCCTTTGTCTAATAAGTTGGTTATGGCTTTAGTGTCAGAAGTTTCAGGAATGTAAAATAAATAAATTACAGGTTGTGATGCTCCACCTTTTCTGAGTAGTCTCCCAATAGTTTGTATTCTGGAACGAACTGAGCGTGTTCCTGAAACCATTATTCCCACATCCGCATCAGGAATATCCACACCCTCCACTAACGCTTTACATGATAAAAGCAAACCTTGTGGTTGTTGGGAAAAACTTTCTAATGCGACTCTCCTTTGTTTAGCAGTTTTTTTGCTGTGATATACTTCTGGTTTAAGATAACTGTATTTCTTTTCCAATTTAGATATGCCTTCTATGGATTCGTGGAAAACCATTATTTTACCTTGCTTGTGTTGGTGTAAAAGTAAATCCAATGCTTTAAACCGATTAAACGCCGTGTTCAGTATCTCCTTTCTCTTTTGGATGGAAACCAAAAAAGCACCCACATCTTTATCGGCTGTTCCATTAGCCAATAGTCTTTGACAAGTAATTATTAGGTTTCCACGACTACCATAACGAGCATTTAACTTTCTGCTTAGATTAACAATGGTCTGATGGGCTGTATCATGTTCCGTTTTTTCAGAGGGGTTGAGAGGAATCTGCACCGCGCAAACTTTAAAGTCTGATATTACTCCTGCTTCTAAAGCATCTTCATATCCATATTCGTAAACAATATCTCCAATCAAATCAGTTAATACTTCTAATCCTGAGTCTTCTCTTTCGGGAGTAGCGGAAAGCCCCAATGACTTGTGATAGAGATTATCAAAAACTCTTTGAAATGATGGGGCGGCCATACGGTGACACTCATCGGCCACAATAAGATGATTATTATAGGTCTTCAAAGGTAAAATCTTTAATGCAGTATTGATAACCATGACATTTATTTTTTCTGAAACATCTTTTTTACCACCCCCACACCTACCTACTTTAAACCCTAAAATATCATCTAAAGCATCCGCCCATTGTCTAAGCAAAGAAACTTGTGGAACAAGAACTGTGACTACTCCATCGGGTTTCCTAAGATGTTCGACTATAATAGCATGAGCCACACGACTCTTACCTGAACCTGTCGTTGCTTGAACTATTCCCCGATTACCATTCTGTTCCCATTTTTCAATGGCTTCACTTTGCCAATCATATAATGGATAGGATATTCCGCTAGAGTTGAAACTATTCATACTATCACCGAGAGAAGGCTATCTTTTAAGCCTTACTCATCTGTGTTAGTTTCAGGAGCAGGAATACCCTTGAGATAACCTGCCTTAACGAAATGTATTTGGCTGTATGGAATGCGAAGAACGGAAACCATCTTTGCACCGAGTTTCTTTTCCTTATCATCTAAACCCATCTCAGTAAGAACTTCAACAATAACATGGTCGCCGTTGTCGAACAACGCATTTATCTCAGTAGCACCTTCAGCACCAAAGGCATTTTCCCACTCATCAACGTAAGTTGCATCGCCATAGTAAGGGGGTTGCCCTGCTATAAATACACCACCATTAGTTGTAGTCGCCGCTAAAAGAGGCATAGTCATTTCCTGTTGTTCGGGTTGGTCTAAAGAATCCATACCTACACCTACTGACATATAGTATTTAACAGTTATTCAATAGTCAGCCAACCCTTAAGTTTCATTAACTCTATTAAATCCCTGAATAAATCATCGTTTATCTTCATCTTCAAAGGTATGTGCTCAAACTCTAAATCGCTTTCACAGGATTCCAAATGAGAGTAGCACTCTTTCAATACCTTATTAGCCTGAGCATTAGTTAAGTCTGACAACCTTTCAAAAGGATATATCATTGGCTCATCGTATTGGGTCACGCTTCTCACAAACTTAATTATGTCTTACGCTATATTAAGTTATTTCCATGAAGTCCAATGACCTCTCAAACATAGTATAAAATAGTATTAATTTTTAGAACCCTTCTTAGGAGGTTTGTAAGTTGTTTGCAGTTCCTCTAATTTGGGATTATGAATCAAAGCCCACACGGAAACCATATAACCTCTTCTGCGAGAATCACCTCTCGCCACCTTAGTCTGACCGACTTCAAGGAAAATCTTATTACCACTTCTATCCCGAACACCTCTCAATGAATGAGATATTGCACCTGTGGAGGGTAATTGTCTTTTACCACAATTAGAGCGTAAATGCTCAATTATCTCAGTAGCGGTTGATGCACCATTTCCATCAGCCCCACCATTCTCTAAAAATCGTCTTACTCTTTCTTCATACCACTTAGTTCTGTGCGCCATAGTATCTCACCTGCACTATACGAACCAACCCTCACCTATAAACATTAGGGTTAATTGTTTAAAAATCCAGAATGTCAGTCTGCTTACTTTGTTTGTCGAACTCAATGGTTTCCACAACTTCATCTTCAGCAAGTAGCCATTCTAAATCCATGAAATAAGGCCCACTACAATTATCAACATCGAAAACCCATGATGAACCTTCTGAATAGCCCCCTACGAGGAACTCTTGAAGAGATGTGGTGTAGGTCAAACCGTTATTATTAGCGGCTACTAAATGTTTAACAGAAAGGGCTGTTTTCCGCCAACTGATAAGTAGTTCTTGGGTGATAGAGAGTCTTTCTTCATCGAGTTCGGCTATTAGTGCAGGGACTAATTTGCATTTACTAACGCTTAGAATCCATTCTTTGTGGGTTTCATCCCATACTGCGGTTTCTAAAAACTTAGTTGCAGAAAGGGAGTAAAGTTTTGCCTCACAGCCTATAACTAAATCTCCACTCTTGAGTTGGTCTTTGGCTACCCACTTCGCTACTAAAGATTCTGGAATGCGAATCACAGAACCTTCTGTTCTTATTCCTAATTGGGGGGCGTTCACATCGAACACGGCAGGACTAGGTGCAATAGGATTTTTAACAGTCATAATAGGTTGTTTTATTTCCTTACCTTCTAAGGGGGATTGTTCGCAAACTTGACATATTACTTCACCCTTTTTTTCAACCAAACTAAACGAATAATGTTCTTCAGGGGATAAGCCTACTAATCTAGCCTCTCTTTTGTGCATCCTAACTTCTGCTCCCTCTTCACTCCACCCAGATGTCCATTCCGAATCATCTTCCCTTCTAGCAGCAGGTGAACACCAACGACAAAAGGGCATCAGAGGATAAACTGTTTTAATGATTCCCTTTCTAGTTTCCCTAGACTCCACAATAAATGGCTCGACAGTTTCATCGGTTTCACCATTTTCCCAATTTACTACATAACTATCTGTCTCCTCGTTGGAGGGTTTTTTTGAGGGTTCTTTTCTAAGGGTCGCAGGGTCATATCCACCTGAAACGCCGAAATCATCAATAGAGCCGATGTTATCAACTAATTTTTTAGGAGTCATGTCGTTCCTCTGTAAAGTTCAAGTATGTTTCTATTCGTGAAACCATTTCTTTCACTACTCTTTCGACATACTCTGTGTAGTATGCTGATTGATATGTCTTATAACGATAATGTGGGGGTGCTGATTCGCTTAAAGCGTATTCTCTTGTAATTAAATCCAAGTCTATCAATTTAGATAAATTGCGGGCGATTGTTGCTGAGTCAATTTTTAATATTTGGTGCAACTCCTTTCTGGAAACATCTTTTCCATCTTTCAACTGAGTCCTTAGAAACTCTAACAGGTCGAACTGATTAGGAGTCAAACCTAACACATATTCCATGTGATTTTTGGCTGTCTTCATATTATCACTACTTATACTATACACAACCGCTATATGAATCATACTGCTCAAACGCAAAAGAATAAAAGGTAAAACTGCTTATTTGGATTATGAGCGAAGAGAATAAACCAGCAGAGGTTAAAGGTTTCGATTACTTTAATCGAATGAGCATCTGTGGTTCTTGTGAACATTTTAAGAGGAGTTTAACTGTTAGTAAGTGTAATCTATGTGGTTGTCTGTTGGCTTTGAAGGCTAAAAAGAGTTCTGAATCTTGTCCCATAGGAAAGTGGTAAAAGAAAGTAAATTATGGGGCGCACTTGAAAATATGAGAAATCATATCCACAGTCCACCCATTACCCATCAATGACTTACGAATCGAGTCTGAATAACCTGAAGTGTAATTATCAGGAACAGTTTGTGCTCTTTCACACTCAAGAGGTGTTAAGTATCTCCAATCCACACCCTTGTTGTAATTATTATAGGTATCAAGATAACGGCCAGAAGGTAAATGAGTCAAGACATTATCTTTACTTACTGTTGTTAGACAAGTCATTTTTGTCAAGTCTTGTTTTACTTCCAAACATTGAGAACGGGGAAGTTGTTTATTGTGGTCTTCCCTTTTTCCTGTAATCGGATTTATCCTTCGCCCCCTGATAGCGGCTGGATTAGTCAAATCCTGATTTTCCAGAATTGTTAGTAAATGTATTTCTCGGTCTTCAGGAGGTTCAATATCCCAATTAGCCCAATAAAGACGCTTCCTCCGTTGTGCAGAAACTAAAGATGAGTCTAAAATTACGGGTTCAACACCCATATAATCCGTTATTATATCACTCCATTCTTTTCTCATCCCCACATTTTCTAACATATAGTATGCAGGTTGATAATCCTCTATTATTTTTACCATAGTGAAGAACAACTTACTGCGGGGGTCATTAAAGTTCAACTGATGACCTTGTGAAGCAAACCCTTGACATGGAGAACCCCCTATAATCAAATCAATATCCTTTAGATTCCATTCCTTCCAATTTTTTACATCCCCCAAAGAAATTAAATCAGGGTGATTTTTCTCTGCGATAGCAACACACACAGGGTCTATCTCGGAAGCATAATAGTTATCGAACTTTATTCCTGCTCGTTCCAAAGCGATTTTACCACAGGCTACCCCATCGAACAATGACAAAACATTTCTAATTTTTCGCATTTATTTACCTCACAGAATATTACTCAAAATATGTCTTATAACATCAACTGTCCAGCCATTCCCAAGCATTTTATATCTTTGATTATTACTTACTCCTTCGGTGTAATTATCGGGAAGGTTTTGTAATCTTTCACACTCATTAGGCATCAACTTTCTGACTATTTTTTGACCTGTCAAATACAATCCTGTTTTCGACCCCTTTCCTCCGCTTTCAGCCATAAGGGTCACAGACTTTTTATTTGTGTCATATATTCTATTTCCTTGACCACCATTACCGAGTATTCCTACTCGATTCGATTTGCTCTTTACGGGTTTCATTATATCATAGTAATTTACAAAACTTTCAATAGACTCATCATCCTCTAAAACATCTTTCAATATTATCTCTTTATCTAAAGGTTGGGAAATGTCGGGAATGTTTGTCCAATATAACCTATTTCTATTTTGGGCTGATACTAATGCACTATTTATTTTAATAGGTTGGACACCGAGATAATCACTAATTATATCTTGATATTCTTGTTTCATTATTACATTCTCCAACAAGAAATATTTAGGTTTATAGTGATTCAAAATATCAACAAACTCAAAGAATAATTTACTGCGAGGGTCGTCAAAGTTTAGTTGCTTTCCCGTAAAAGTGAATCCTTGACACGGAGAGCCACCCATTAACAAATCTATGGGGGGTAAATCCCAATCCCTCCATTTTTTTACATCACCCAATTGAATTGTATTAGGAAAATTATTTTGAGCAATCTGTATTGCATATTTATCAATTTCACTTGCATAGTAATTTTGATATTCCAGCCCCACTCTCTCAAGTGCGACTCTCCCGCAAGAAATCCCGTCAAACAAGGACAAAACATTTCTAATTTTTCGCATTTATTTACCTCACAGAATCACATGGAGAAAAGTTTGGTTTGAGGATTTTCCTTTTTGAACACATCTGCCGCTTTAAGATATTCAGATGTCCACTCCAATGCGTTAGGTATAACATAGTTTAAAGGAGTTTTAGGGAATTGACAGACCTTGTAATGGAATCTCTTAGGGTTGAAATCAACTTTACCATTTTTAAGAACGTGGCGACTTTCCAGAGGATAACAAACACGATGAGTTTTGGGATGAACTGAAAAAGGACACCTTCTAATTCCCTGTCTTCTCATAGGAGATAAATCCGCCTCACGAAACTCCTCTCCTGTGGCTTCTCGGAAAACCTTTTTGACCAGACCCCAAGTTCTCTTAGCACAGGTCTGTAAAGGAGTCAAATCCTTTTCAGTCATATTCAATACCTTTTTGGCTTCTTCCCATGCTACAACCACATGGAAACCTTTACTACCACTATAATCAATCTCAACCTTTTCCACACCATATTTATTCTTTAAATGCTCTGCTATTTGACAAGATGCTATCAAAGCATCGGAATCCTCATAAACATCATCAACATCCCAGACTAAATCCCTTCCAACACAGAATCCCTCATCATCCAAAGTTTCATTCCAGACTTCAGCCTTCCACTTTTGAAATGCGTTAGTGTAGTTATGGTAAATTACTTGCTCCTCTTTTGACCTCAAAGGCGGTGGTTTAAGAGCCGCATTCGGAAGGGCAGGGGCTAAACTTCTTAGTTTCATCATGTTGAATCGAACACAGGATTGATAAACGTGAGGATATTTCTGGGGGTATGAGAAATATCTCAACCATTTTTGTGCCGCTTGAGTAGTAGGCATGGAAATGGGGCGGAAAAACTTCCTTGAACCTTCTGAATAAGCCATTATCATCGGCCTGTCCTTACTGAAATCCCTTAAATGATATAAAACCGACTTCGATTCATACCAATCCATTCCCGCCATACCATTCATTAAAGCCACATTACTTATCAAGGTTATTGCCCATTCGTTAATATAGTCGCCCCGCAACATAGTTGTATGAACATTAAAGAGTTCTATTTGGAGTTCCATGACCAAGCGGCCAACTCCCACAAGTGGTATGCAGGTTTAGGCGTGGGAGATAAATATGTCACAGCACACGGAAGGATTGATGGTTTTGGTCGAGCAGGTTCTCTCAGTATCGCCAATGTATCTCATTCTGCTATGGGCTGGAAAAAATTAGAATCTGTTGAGAAAAGAAAGTTAAAGTCAGGTTATCGAGTTTCAGGAAATCCTTTAAACTCTATCCCTAATTCTTACAGAGATGTCATGGCTACTAAATTAGGAGTTCAAGTCCCACTACCATCACCTGCTAATCTTCCTGCACCTAAATCCACACCTATTGCCAAACCTATATTCGGCATGGTAAATCTTAATCCTACACCTCCTTCACCCCTCCCACCTAGTGTTTCACCTGTGACGGCTATGACCGCTTTATCTTTTGATAAACACGGTTCTAAGATAAAGTTCCCTGCTGTTGTTCAAAGAAAATTAGATGGTGTCCGATGCTTGTCTTGGACTGATGCTAAGGGAGATGTTGTTATGATGTCGAGAAGAAACAATCCTTTCTTTGGTTTAAACCATATCCGAAATGAAATTAAGTCTTTAAACTTACCACCCAATATAATTTTGGATGGTGAATTGTATGCTCATGGTGATAAAATGACTTTCCAGAAATTAGCAGGATTGGTGAGAAGACAAACCGTCAAGGATGCAGATGCGAAAGAGATAGAAAAAATACGATACCATGTCTATGACATGATTGACTTGAGTGACCGTATGAAACCGTTTAAAGACAGGCATAAGTTCTTGGACAACAATATTGGGGTGAAGAAACCTGTTTATCTCGATGTAGTGGAAAACTTCATAGTGGCTAATAAGGAAGAAGGTGATAGAAGACATTCCCAATTCGTTCAAGAAGGATTTGAAGGTTTGATGTTTAGAAACATTGATTCACCTTATCAGGGTAAACGTAGCGCACATTTACAGAAATACAAGAAGTTTGACGATGCTGAGTTTAAAGTCATAGGTTATGAGGAAGCACAAGGAAAGGACGCTGGAACAGTAATTTGGATTCTGGAAACTGTTGCTGGTGAGAAGTTCCGAGCCAGACCTAAAGGGACTTTGGCTGAGAGAGCGAGAATGTTTAACACGGTTTCCCGCAAACCCGAAACTTACATTGGTAAAATGATGACGATAAAATACTTCGGATTGACTGATGCAGGAATACCTAGATTCCCAATTGCCATCGCTTTGAGAAATTACGAGTAGGAAGTGGTGAATATGATAGACAGGTTTAAACTACTATACGATTGGGGTGCGGATGGTGTTAAGAACCAAATTGCCGAAGAATATCTTGGCCTAAACCCAAACTTAACAACTGAGCAAATAGATTTACTTTACCAGACTCAAGGTGTGGATAAAGAATATCTCGCCCGATACCCTAAACTAACTGAGGAACAGTTCATGCGATTGTTTAACGATAAGGATTTGAATAAAGACAATCTCGCCCAAAACCCAAACTTAACAACTGAGCAAATAGATTTACTTTACCAGACTGAAGGTGTGGATAAAGATTATCTCGCCCGAAACCCTAAACTAACTGAGGAACAGTTCATGCGATTATTTAACGAGGGACAGAACCAGAACGCAGATTTACTTTTCTATCTCACCCAAAACCCAAACTTAACAACTGAGCAAATAGATTTACTTTACCAGACTGAAGGTGTGGATAAAGACCAACTCGCCCGATTCCCGAAAC
>MDSW01196045.1_pt1 | contig 37678 bp, 30 predicted proteins | sample 811171 | NCBI WGS metagenome assembly MDSW01 (sample SAMN05326641, study PRJNA326480) | marine metagenome | isolation source: seawater | place: Atlantic Ocean: North West | collected 2012 | reverse complement strand
TAAACAAATTCAGAAGTTAAATGGTTCCCTAAGTCATTCAGCAGAAACAGCATTAAAGAAATATTTCAAAACTTTAAATGGCCATAAGCCAAATGACCTCTACAAATTAGTTCTAAAAGAAATTGAGAGACCTTTGATGAAAGAAGTTATGAAGCACACAGACAACAATCAAAGTGAGGCTTCAAAAGTTCTTGGAATAAATAGATCTACTCTTAGAAAGAAACTGAAGCAATATAAACTGATCTAGGAAAAAACTGATGACAGGGGTTGGAAGATTAAAGATTAAAAATGCCCTTATCAGCGTTTCAAATAAAAGCAGTCTAGAGGAACTTGTTACTTTTTTAGCTCAAAATAATGTTTCCATCTTTTCAACTGGTGGAACTGCAAAATTCATTGAATCAATTGGTATAAATGTCAAACAAGTCTCAGAAATAACAAACTTCCCAGAAATCATGGATGGTCGTGTAAAAACACTCAATCCATTAATATATGGTGGCATCTTGAATAGAAGCGGCATTGATGATCATATTCAAAAAGAGCATGGAATGATTAATATGGATCTCATGGTGATCAACCTCTATCCTTTTGAAGAAACCATTACCGGAAACAATATCAGTGAATTGGATATCATTGAAAACATAGATATTGGCGGTCCGAGCATGATCAGGGCATCGGCAAAAAATTTCTATAATAAATCAATCCTAACTGATCCTGATGATTATGGGACATTGATAAATGAGCTTCAAAATAATGATTTCACAATATCGGAAGATACGAGAAGAAAACTAGCAGTAAAGGCTTTCAAGCGAACAGCTATGTATGACTCTGTAATCCATAATTACTTCTCAGAAAAGATCAATCAAGAATCAACTCCTGAAGAAATACCGCTTGGCCTCAAGAAAATCTCTTCACTGAGATATGGAGAGAATCCGCATCAGAATGCGGGGTTATATGTATCTCATGAACAAAGTGATAGTTTAACGAATGCTGAGATACATCAAGGTAAAGAACTTTCTTATAATAATTTCCTTGATGCCAATACTGCAATAAATTGCGTCATGGAGTTCGATGATCCTGCTTGTGTCATTGTGAAGCATGTCAATCCTTGTGGTGTTGCGATTGGTGCAGATATAAAAAATGCATATAAAAAGTCATTCGAAACGGATCCTGAATCTGCTTTTGGTGGAGTGATAGCAGTTAATGGTATGGTAGATAAGATATTTGCTACTACTTTAATAATGAATCAGTTTGTAGAAGTTCTCATTGCGCCTGCTTTTTCAGAAGATGCTCTTAATATCCTAAAAGAAAAAAAGAATATAAGAGTAATATCTAAGAAGAAATTTAAAAAAACTCCAATGCCATTCTCAATCCAAGCAATAGATGGTGGATTCTTAGTTCAAGATGATGACTGGAAAATTATAGATAAAGATAATTTAGAATACGTGACCGATAGAAAGCCCACAGATGATCAAATTACAGATCTACTTTTCGCTTGGAAAGTCTGTAAATATGTTAAGTCCAATGCAATTATTTTTGCAAAAAATCAACAGACCATTGGCATAGGTGCGGGGCAGATGAGTCGTGTGAATAGTGCTAAAATTGCTAGCTTAAAAGCCGCGGGAGCTAATCTAGATACAAAAAACTCTGTAATGGCATCTGATGGTTTCTTTCCATTCAGTGATAGCATCAAAATGGCCTCTGATAATGGTATCTCATGCATCATACAACCCGGTGGATCAATCAAAGATAATGAAGTCATTGAGGAAGCAAACAAAAAAAATATTGCAATGGTGATGACTCGTATGAGGCATTTTAGGCATTAATTATGATGAATGTACTTATTATAGGCAGCGGTGGGAGAGAGCATGCTTTCACCTGGAAAGCTTCACAGTCTGATCTTGTAGAAAAAATCTTTGTAGCACCTGGAAATGCAGGTACTTCACTTGAACCAAAAGCTGAGAATATAGATATAAGTGCCTCTGATATTGATGCATTGGTATCTTTTTCAGAAAAAGAAAGTGTTGATCTAGTGATTGTTGGCCCAGAAGATCCGTTGGTCAACGGTATTACTGATGCATTCAAAAAAGTTAGAATCAATTGTTTTGGTCCTGAGTCACTTGGAGCACAGCTTGAAGGCTCAAAAGATTTTGCAAAAGCTTTTATGAAAAAACATAACATCCCGACAGCAAGTTATGAGAGCTTTACTGATCCAAATGAAGCCAAGAAATATATTCAGGACAATGAGTTACCACAAGTTATTAAAGCTGATGGTCTAGCTGCGGGAAAGGGTGTTGTAATTGCAGAGGACTATGAGACCGCTTCTAAAACCATAGATGAATTTATCAGTGAAACAAAATATGGTGATGCAAGCAGGAAGATCATAATTGAGGATTTTCTTAAAGGTCAGGAGTTAAGTTATATTGTGATGGTAAATGGAACTGAATATTTGCCACTTGCAACATCACAGGATCATAAAACTATAGGAGAAGGAGATTTTGGTCTCAATACTGGTGGCATGGGAGCATATTCTCCTGTTCCATTCGTAAAAGATGAGCTTGATGTAGCCATCAGGAAAAAAATTATTGAGCCAACTGTTAGAGGGCTTACTGATGATGGGATTGCTTTCAGAGGATTCTTATATGCTGGCCTAATGATTGACTCTAAATTAGACCCAAAGGTACTAGAGTATAATTGCAGATTTGGTGATCCTGAAACTCAACCAATAATGTTAAGAATGAAATCAGACATTATTGATATGATTCAAACATGCTTCTCAGGAAATATCAGTGATTATGACATTGAGTGGGATAAGAGGTCAGCTATGGGTGTCATAATGTCTAGTAAAGGGTATCCAGAATCATATGAAACTGGAAAAACAATCTCTGGTCTCGATGAATTGACTAATAAGAATGATATTAAAGTATTTCACTCTGGTACGATCTTAGAGAACGAAAATATTCTTACAAATGGCGGCAGAGTTTTATGTGTAACTGCTCTTGGGGATGACTTACCTGACTCTTATGAGAATGCTTACTCTGCTATTAGAAAGATAAATTGGGATGGTAATTACTACAGAAAGGATATTGGCTTCAGAGTGATGAAATAGCTCTATTTCTTCATAGATTCAAAGAATTCATTATTAGTTTTTGTATCTTTCATTTTATTCAGAAGGAACTCAACTGCAGCGATCTCATCCATATCATGAACAACCTTTCTAAGAACCCACATTTTTTGGAGCTCCTCTGGATCTAAAAGTAGGTCTTCTCTTCTAGTCCCAGATTTGTTGATATGTACTGCTGGATAAACGCGCTTATCAGCAATCCTTCGATCGAGAGCAATTTCCATATTACCTGTTCCTTTGAATTCTTCGAAGATAACTTCATCCATTCTGGATCCAGTATCAACTAGCGCGGTAGCTATAATAGTTAAGCTCCCGCCTTCCTCAAGATTCCTTGCTGCACCAAAGAAGCGTTTTGGTTTTTGAAGTGCGTTAGCATCAACGCCGCCTGTAAGAACTTTCCCTGAGGCCGGAGCAACAGTATTGTATGCCCTAGCTAATCTAGTTATTGAGTCAAGAAGTATAACTACATCCTTCTTATGCTCAGAAAGCCTTTTTGCTTTTTCTAGAACCATATCAGCAACTTGGACATGTCTAGAAGCAGGCTCATCAAATGTACTCGATACCACTTCTCCTCTAACAGTCCTAATCATATCTGTAACTTCTTCAGGTCTCTCGTCAATTAGTAAAACAATTAAATGAACATCAGGGAAGTTAGTGGTTATTGAGGATGCAATATTTTGAAGCAGAATTGTCTTACCTGCTTTAGGGGGAGAGACAATTAATCCTCTCTGACCTTTCCCTATTGGTGATGCTAAATCGATTATTCTCGCTGTTAGATCCTCCACGCTACCAGTTCCTTGTTCAAGCTTTAATCTTTCTTCAGGAAAATAGGGTGTCAAATTTTCAAATAATGCTTTTGTTCTAACATTTTCAGGGTCTTCAAAATTAATTTCCGAAACCTTGAGTAAAGCAAAATATCTCTCATTATCCTTAGGTGGTCTTACAGATCCTGAGATTGTATCTCCAGTTCTAAGATTAAACTTCCTAATTTGTGTTGGTGAAACATAAACATCATCTGGGCCTGCAATATATGATGTATCAGCTGATCTTAGGAATCCAAAACCATCCTGAAGAATTTCTAATACTCCTTCCCCAAAAATTCTTTTATCCTCTGCAGCATGAGCTTTTAGGATAGAAAAGGTAATATCTTGTCGCCTAGCTCTTGAAATATTCTCTATTCCCATTTCTTCAGCCGTGTGCTGGATTTCAATAATAGATTTAGTTCTTAAGTCAGGCAAACTTAAAACATCATCTCCCTCTAATTCTGATTTGGAAATTATGTCCTCTGACGTAAATGTTGCAGCTCTCTCACGAAAATCCTTTTTGTGTCCTGAGCCTCTTTTTCTTTTTCTTCCGTTTGATGGCATATTTATATATTTTGATTAATGAAATTTTCTATTTGAGCTTTTGAAGCTCCACCTATATGCTGCGCTATAACTTCACTGTCTTTTATTATTATTAGTGTTGGTATACTTCTAATTGCGTACTTCATAGCAGTCTGACTATTACTATCTACATCTACTTTTACAATCTTTATTTTTTCATCCATTTCAAGCGCTAATTCTTTTAAGATAGGGCCAATCATTTTACAAGGGCCGCACCATTCAGCCCAAAAATCAACAAGTACTGGCTTCGAAGATGATAGTACATCATCACTGAAAGTTTCATCTGTTGCCTGGCTTATTTCCATGAGTAATTCCTCTTGAGTGTTTTATGGCATAGAAGTAATTATGTCTAATTTGATACGCAGATACAGCGCACGTATACAATTCTCTCTAATCAGACTCCCAAATTGCAAGTTTTTTTTGTAATAATTTAAATAATGAAATTATTAATTCTAATTTTATAGCTAAAGAAATGTCTTCATTTTCATTTAATCAAAGGAATATCGATAGTCTTATTGAAATATCTAAGGATGCTGGTGATGCAATAATGAAAGTGTATCACTCTAATTTTCTTGTGAAATCCAAAAGAGATTCGTCTCCGTTAACTGAGGCAGATATTTTATCTAATCAAATTATTTGCAGTGGGCTTAGTAGATTAAATCCTAAAATTCCAATTCTTTCTGAGGAATGTTCAGATATTTCATTCAGTGAGAGATCAAAATGGACTGATTACTGGCTTATAGATCCATTAGACGGAACAAAAGAATTCATAAATAGGAATGGAGAATTTACCGTCAATATTGCTTTCATCTCTAATCACAAACCACTATTTGGCTTAATTCATGCTCCAGCTATAAATGAAACTTTTTGGGGCTCATATGAAGGATCATATTTCCTTAATAGTGATCATATTTCAGATAAAGAAAAAATTAGAGTTCTAATAGACCCTAGTGAACCCTTAAAGATAATAGCTAGCAGATCACACCCGAGTGAGAAGCTTAGTTCACTACTGCAAAAACTAGATGTTTACAAACTATCAAATGTTGGAAGCTCATTGAAGTTTTGTGAAATTGCCAGAAGTAATTCTAATATCTACCCTAGGTTTGGCCCAACATCTGAATGGGATATTGCTGCAGGTGATGCTATTCTAACTTTCGCAGGTGGTGGCTTACTTAGTCTAGAAGGAGAAATAATTAAGTATAATTCTAAAAAAGATTATATTAATCCCAACTTTGTTGCATATTCAGAAAAAAGACTTGGAGACATAATTCTAAAAAAAATAAAAGAGTGTGGTTAATTTTCTTCAAAAATATCTCTTGTAAAAACTTTATGGCTGACATCTTTAATTTCTTCATCTTTCCGATTTGCAATAATCAGCATTGATTCTTCTTTAAACCTTTCTAGATCATTACAAATACTTATACCCATATACTCATTCTCTTTAATTAGAGGCTCATAAACTATCATTGATATAGATCTCTGTTTTAGCCGTGATAAGATGCCATGAATTGAAGATTCTCTCAAGTTATCTGAATTCTTTTTCATTACAAGGCGATATATTCCAATACTGGATATATCATGTTTAAGAATGTTAGCTACAATAGCATCCATTCTTGATTCGTTTGATTCAACTATTGCACTAATTATGTTCTGAGGTAACGATGAATAGTTTGCTAAAAGCTGTTTTGTATCCTTTGGAAGACAATATCCGCCATATCCAAAAGAAGGGTTATTGTATCCATCTGAAATTCTAGGATCGCTACATACAGCATCAATTATATTCTTTGTATTCAAATCTAAGTTCATAGCGTAAGTATCTAACTCATTGAAGTATGCTACTCTCATAGCAAGAAATGAGTTGGAAAATAACTTTACTGACTCTGCTTCGCTTGATGACATAAAAAAAGATTTTGGGTCATTTAGACAAAATGATTTGATAAATTCCATTATTTCTCTTGCGCTATCAGAGTGTGAACCAAAAACAATTCTAGAGGGGTATAAATTATCTCTTAGTGCATTCCCTTCTCTTAGAAATTCAGGAGAGAATATAATTTTCTGATTACTTGTCTGTTTTCTTAATCTATCTGTAAATCCAACATCTACAGTAGATTTAATCAAGATTGGAATATCTTTGTCATTTTCTGAGATTTCTTGAGCCACATTTTCTAAAGTTGTGGTATCAAAATTATTCTTACTATCATCATAACTGGTTGGTAAACATAAAATATATAGGTCAGATTTGCTGAATACATCTGAAATATTAGGAGTAACACCAAATTTAGTTTTGCCACTATCTAGATACTGTGAAACCAAAGCATCTTCAATTGGGGACTGATTCTGCTTGATTTGATTTACTTTTTCTTCATCAATTTCAACAATTGTTACATTTACTCTCTGCCCTATTAGAGCAGCGATAGATGTACCAACATAGCCAGCCCCAACAATAGTTACATTCTTAAATTGCTCTTCTTTCATAACTTAACTTTTTTAAAATAATTCAACCTAGCCTCTTCCTCTAAGCCTAATGTTGGAGACATTTTGGACTCTTTAGACCACACTAGCTCAAACCCATTTGATTGGAGAATATTATCTATGTCATGGACCCAAATATTATGATGGGAAAATTTAGTTTTACCAATAAATTCCTCAACTAGGACTCTTTTATAAAACTTTGAATACTCATCAAAGTGTCGGCGAACAAGATCTTCGCTCATTTGACACAATACTCTATCAAATATCGCTAGTCCCACTGTTTCATTTTCAAATATTTTATAATCAATCTTTGTCAAAAGAGAAAATCTAGAAGCATCAAATTCCTTTCCAAAAAACTCTAACCCATGCTTAATTGCGGGCTTACTAATATCATATCCAATTACTTTATTGCAATCTGTGTGTTTTAGAATTCCATATAAGTTGGGTCCGCTAGCACATCCAAACTCAAATACGTTATCTATATCTTCCTCATTTACTATGTTTTGATATATTTTTCTTCTTGGATTATCCCAGTCACCAAATGAGCCATGAAACCAATTTCTATTTACAATGTGTCTGTTTCTCCAAAATAGCGAGTAACTGGTGAAATATTCTTTTAGAATTTTATCTAATACTGACAATGCTATTTTATAGAAACTAGTCTAGATACCATGTTTTAGGTAACATATATCTTATTAACTCTTCGAGTTCATCATCAGTGCAATCGTAACAGCCTCCCCTAGAAATCATTGCTCCATTTCCTGTAATTGCAAGCTGAGTTAGCTCATCAATGTTACGAGGAAACTCTTCCCAAGCTTCCAAGTTACCGGTCATTGGTGCTCCATACCTTGACCCTTCATGGCAAGAAGCGCAGTGTTGCTCATATGTCCCAAGGAGATCGAACTTATTACTTAATTGACTATTTTTTGTATATGACTGTGAGAAACTCAAACTATTTTGAGATTTTTTTAAATTCTTTTTTCTACTTTTATCTCCAATTACAAGAAAATATGCAGAACCTCTACCTATAAAACCAACACTAATAATATCTTGTTCAGGGTGTATTGCGATTGTTTTTGGAAGACCAAAAGAGACTGGAAAGTCAATGATACTATAATCTGAATAATCTGAATCTTTAAGAAACTTAACTATCCTAAAATTATTAGTATCGGCAACATAAATATTCTCATCTTTGTCAACTGCTACCTCATGAGGAAGTTTCAATATATCTGATCCAAAGCTCCTTAATTTCTCGCCTTTATTTGTAATTAAGCTAACTTCATTAGCCTCCTTATTAGTTATTATAAAAACTTCTTTATTAAGGACTTCAGCATAGTATGGTTGATTCCAATTATATGGGTCATCCTCTTCATTTCGAGATACCCAAATAGGCTCATAATTCTGATCAAAGTAACTTACTTGATTATTGCCATAATCAACAACCAGAATATTCTCATCCATGACAGCAACTCCTAGTGGGGCATTAAGATTAATCTTATTATTATCTTTTTCCAATTGCCCATAGTCATTACCAAATGAAGCAAGCGCTTCCCCATTAAGATCAAATATTTGAACCCTATTATTCCTTTCCTCTGCAACATATATTTTTTGATTATCAATTTTTATGTCTGCAGGAGTATCAAGATATCCATCGCCTTTTCCATACGAAGAAAAGGAATCAACAAACTCACCATCTAACTCAAAAACGCTAATATTTTCATTTGTACAATCTGTGGTCCACAGCAAATCATCAAATATTTCTGTTCCATAAGGAAGCCTGAATGTTCCCTCCTTATATCCATTTTTACCAATTACAGAGAGAATTTTATATTTTTCAGAGATAAATGATTCAAAAAAGAAAAGTCTGAAAGAGACAGCGACTCTGCTTGAGTCAAAACTGCTATTGAAAAATATAAGAAAATCTTCTGTATGAGCATCTCTGGAAAGATGTGAGGACTCAAAAAAAATGCCTTTGCCTTCCATAATCTGATCATTAATAGAAATCTTCTCAAGTCTAGATAAGTTTACCCCGTATAATTCCTCTCTTAGATCAAATTCTATGCCTGAATATTCATAATTATCTATGCTAAGATCCGATTTTATCTTTTGAATCAAAGATTGTGGGAAATTAAGTCTATTATTCTCTCTATCCCATTCTAAATCTTGGAATTGATTAATATGATATTCAAAATATTCGGTATCTCTTAGTTGATTATCGGAAATAATGGACCTTAACATGGCCTCTGTCTTCTTTTTATCTAGTAGTCTGATTTTCAATTCATCAGAATCATTCTCAAGTAGAAATTCACGAAATGCTTTCTTCGCTTTTACAAAGTATGTCTCACCACCATATTGAATAACCTCATCTTCCGAAATAATTAGATCACGATAGTTTTTGAGACTTATTGCCACAACAAATAAAATTATGATGAATAATATTGGAAAGTATCTACCCTTCATATCTCTAAGCTTTTAATTTAAATCCTGTAACAGTTTTAGATAATAAAGAAACTATTTGATCTTGTTCATCATTATCAACCATCTTTTTCATATCAATCAAATATGTCTTCATCGTTTCCCAATCAATTCTTCTCTCGATCGCTTTCATAATCTTCTTATGATCTGTGGATTCTGCATTTTCATCAATTAATAACTCTTCATAAAGCTTCTCTCCTGGTCTGAGACCAGTGAATATAATTTCTATATCGCCATTCTTGTTGTTCTCATCTTTTATAGTTTTTCCACTTAGCCTAATCATATCTTTTGCTAGATCAATTATTTTTACCTGATCACCCATATCAAGCAAAAATATATCTCCTTTCGATCCCATAGCTCCTGCTTGAATTACAAGTTGAGCAGCCTCCTTTATTGTCATGAAGTATCTAATTATATTCGGATCAGTTACAGTAACTGGCCCGCCCTTTTTTATTTGGCTTTCAAATAATGGAACCACTGATCCAGAGGAGCCTAGGACATTCCCAAACCTCACAATTGATATTCTCGTTTTTGACGATTTTTCTGAATATGCTTGAAGAAGAATCTCTGCAAATCTTTTTGATGCACCCATTATACTTGTTGGATTAACTGCCTTATCTGTTGAGATAAATACAAAACTTTCGACTTTATGCTCTATTGCTAATTCAACACATGCCTTCGTTCCAAAAATATTGGTCCTAATACCTGCTGTAATATTTTTTTCAACCATAGGAACATGCTTATATGCAGCAGCATGATAGATTGTGTTGATATCATTAGAATTTATTGCCTTCTTTAAATCATTTTCCTCATTAACATTTCCAAGTATTGGAATTATTTTAGTATCTGTAAGGAGCTCATTTAGTTTCTGCTCGATTTGGTAAAGAGCAAACTCAGTTACCTCATAGAGAACAACTAATTTTGGATTTAACTGAATTATCTGCATGCAGAGCTCAGAGCCTATCGAGCCACCAGCACCAGTTACCAGAATATTTTTGCTCTCTATATCTTTCTTGAGTAAGTCTTCGTCTGGTTTTCTTATTGGGCGTCTAAGTAAATCTTCAATTTTAATTTTCTTAAGATCAGAAACCTCAACTCTACCCTGTACCATCTCACCAAGGCTAGGAAGGGCTCTTATTACTAGTGGGAGGTCCTTGAGTGAATCAATGATTCGTCTCAGATCATTTTTTGCAAGTGAAGGTATTGCAATAAGAATCTGATTGATATTTTCTTTACTAATTAAATTCCTTATTTTTTCAGGATTGAATACTTTAAGACCTTGAATATATTTGCCATGATATCTTGAATCGTCATCTAAAAAGCCAATGACATTAATTTCAGGATTATACTTCATAGCAGATTCTAACTGTCTGCCAGCACTTCCAGCTCCATAAATTAGAACATTACTATAGTTTGTAAAGTTAATAATCAAGAACCATCTTGCTAAAAATCTTGAGGCACCTATCAATCCTATCGATATTAACCAATTAATAATTAAAAAATCATATGGCTTGACCTGAAGATCTAATAAATAGATTAGCGTATACCAAGTTGCCATATATGTAGTAACAGCAAAAATTATTGTGATAACGCTCTGATAATTTGCATAACGAATAAGAGACCTATATAACCCAAATAAATAAAAGATAGGTATTGCTAGCAAGGAACTAGCTACAATAAGTAATAATATAGATTGATCAGGAAAATATAGTTGATTATCTTTTACAGAAACTGATAGCCAAAAAGAAAAAGACAATAGCAAATAATCAGTAGAAATGATCAGACAAGTCTTAATACTACGGTTAAGACTTAAAATATATCTTACAAATTTTGTATAGAGATTCATCAACTACAAACTAAATCTTTAAAGCACATTAGATTTTAATCATCAGTTATCTGATGTCATTGACTTGACCTGCTCAATGATTTCATTGACATTTGGATAGTAAACTTCTTCAAGTGACTTTGATGTAGGCGCTGGCGCATCGCACAAAGTAATTCTCTTAGGATTATTTTTCATTGTAGTGAAATCAATAATCTCCATTACAGAAGTGATAACCTCACAAGCAAAACTAGCATTTCTGGTTCCTCCATCAAGCACCAAAAGATTTCGAGTTTTAGATACAGAATCAATTATTTTTTCTGGATTAAAAGGATTGAGCGTTCTCAAATCAATTACTTCTGCTCCTAATCCTTCCTTATCTAATTCATTTGATGCATCCATAGCTAGCTTTGTGGAATAACTAGACGACACTATCGTTATATCTTCTCCATGCTTAAGTACTTTTGGGGTAAACTCATCTATCTTATACTCTTTTATTGGCTCAAGAATATCCTCATCTTCATAAAGCCATCTATCATCAATATAGATTACTGGATCATCACAAAGTACAGAAGCTACTAACATATCTCTAGCATCTGCTACTGAATATGGCATTAGAACTCTCAAGCCAGGAGTATGGGCCAACCAAGCATGCAGGGATTGTGAATGCTGAGCACCTTGCTCACCGCCTCTATTTATTATTGCCCTTATTGTCACTGAGGGGTGCGTTTGAGAGCCAAACATATGAGACCATTTGGCAGCCTGATTTACAATTGGGTCGAGGGCATAAAGCATAAAATCAATTCTTGGATGAACAACAATCGGTCTAGATCCAAAAATAGACGCTCCTATTGCAACACCAGTTGTTCCAGCTTCAGAAACAGGCGTATCTATAATTCTTTCTTTGCCAAACTTCTTGTCCAAGTCGGTCATTGTATTGCCAACATACCAAGGGCTCCATAATCCCTGACCAATTACAAAGACCTCAGGATGGTTCTCGAGTAAATATTCGAAAGCTGCCCTAATTGCTGTTCCATAGTTGTATTTCACTCGACCTGTCATGCTTTAAAAACTCTTTTCATTAGTGCATCTTTATTTGGAAAATCATCATTTAAAGCTCTATCCCATGCTTTATTGATATCATCACTTAATTCGCTTGTAATTAAGTTAAATTCATTGTCGCTAATTAACTCTTCCTTTCGCATGCCATCATATAGACGAGTTATAGGATCTCTTTTTTCCCATTCTATTATGTCCTCTTCTGACCTGCTAACCCCTACATCAATGTCCTTTCTCCAATCCACATGCCCGTAATGTCTATATGTAATTAATTCAATCAGTTTTGGCCCATCTCCCTTTCTGCACTGATCAATAAGTTTCTTGGAACGGTTATAAACATCTAAAATATTATTTCCATCAATAATTTCATAGCCAATATTATTTGCTTCAGCAAAACGAGCAGTAAAGTTCTCAGGCTGTCTTTGTGAAATATGCATATGACTTGCAAAAAGATTATTTTCTACTACAAATAGCATCGGCGTTTCTAATATCTTTGATAAATTTAGTGACTCATGAAAGATTCCTTCTTCTACAGCTCCATCACCAAAGAATGCAACCCCTATACCTCTTTTAGATATTTTGGAGTGAAATGCGGCCCCAACTGCTATCGCTATTGTTCCAGAGACAATTGGTACTGAGGCAAAATAAGCGCAATCTTGCTGGTTAAGATGAAGATGCATTGAGCCCCCCATTCCTTTAGAGAGGCCAGTTTCTTTTCCCAATATTTCTGCAAACAATTCATAAAAAGAAGGCTTTATAGCAAGAAGCTGTGCGTGAGATCTATGAGTACCAAAAGCTTTATCATCTGCAGTAAGATTTTCAGCTATGCCTACAGCAATGGCTTCCTGACCTGCAGCAAGATGCACAGGTCCGCCAATGAGTCCTTTCTGCTTGGAGTCTGCAAGCTTTTCTTCTACAAGCCTTATGAGAATCATTCTCTCTAAAATATCTAAAAGAAATTCTTTCTTATAACCTGACACTTCAATTGGTTGTTGAAAGCCGCCCTTATCAAGTAGGCTATTTTTATTCTCATTATCGCTAGGCATCTTATCTTCTTGAAATTTATCTTTCGTATTCTACTAAGATATAAAACTAAAAGCTTATTTTATTGTATGCCCTACTAAGAAAAACACCTACAAGCTTAGGGAACCCAAGTATGAATTCGTCAAAGAAGTGAATATAAGGAAGGATCCATCCATTCCCATTTTTAAATAGAGTCACTTTAAAATCATGCCACCTATTATAATTTGGGTCATTAAGTGATTCTTCAACAGCTGATATGTCTGGCTCATAAAGATGCACTAAACCCTTTTTCATCATGTCTTGTATAAGCTCATCACCATGTTGCTTTCTGGTTACTACCAAACTATATCCTTTTCGATCATTAGCAAATTCAGGAAGCCATGCATCTCCAAAAGAGATATCAGCCTCCTCACAAGAAAAAGAAAATCTACAATCAATACACTTTGGTAGATAAGTTGTTTTACAGAATGCTCCTTCTTTAGCAGAGCGAAGTCTAGGGTTTCTCACAATGCTCGGCCACCTAAAGAAAGTATGCTTTTCATTAGAGGATATTATTTCAATTTCACCAGGCCAACCATTTCTTCTGAAATTGAAAGAATCATATTCTTTTATGCCCATATGGTTTGCAAATATATCCATAGCTTCATATTGATATGTTCCCCTACATAAAAGTCCAAATGTATATTTAATTCTGTCAAGATATGGAATGAGTTTTTTATATTGACATGAAATGCATGTCACAGCATATTGCTTGCCTGGCTGCATTTCTTTCAGTCCAGGCGAAAATTTGACAGGTGCATATACTGAGTTTTCCATTTCTTTAAGGTCCTCAACTTCGGTAGCTACTCTTGTTAAAAAACGTTTATTTTCCTGAACAACTATTAAAACCCCATCAACAATATTTTCCCTCAATAAGTACTCATAAATTTCTCTTATTATTCCTCCAGAGCTGGACATTATTCGATTAGTCTCATTATTCGAATAACCAACTAAACAACTAATACTCTGTCCTATCTTGCTCATATATATTCTGAAAGCAATTGATATGCCTCCCTTGAAGATTCTTTCATTGATGGAAGATTAGATTTTAGGTTAATTTTATGTGTTTCTATATTACTCATAAATTCTAGAATCATCTCGTAATGGTTTTCAGAGTCATTTGCACTAAGGGAAAATTCACTTGGAATGCCAGCTGCATCAATCAAATGTTCATATTTATGATGCCATGACATATAAGGTAAAGTGGGAACACCCTGAGAAATTCCTGCTATGCAAGCATGATAACGACTTGAGATTAGTAAATCTAGCTCAGAAACAAGTCCTTTGACCTCCATTGGACTATCGAAGTCTGTATAAATTGAAAGTCTGTCACTTGCTATTTGATTGAATATTTCCTTCGCGAGACCTATGTCGTCATTTGATGAATCTTGTAAGGCAATCTTTTCCTGATTACTCATAGGTGCCTGATAGTGAGAGAAAATAATCAAATGAAGATCATTTCTTTCAAGCAGTTTAATTATTAGGCTGATAGTATCTTTCTTGTAACTATCATTTTTTTCTCTTGATGTATCACTCAAACAAATTCCTACCTTCATTAGAGAGCTATTTAGAAGATCATGAGCTAATGAGAATCTTTCTGAAGGTAAGTTAAACGCACAATCAACAATCGGCATCTCATGTGATTTAATCTTCAAATTAGAAAGATAATTTAAGGATCTCTCTTCTCTCGCAATCACTAAGTCTGCAAATGGAATTGTCAGTTTTGCAAAAAATGATGTAATTGGATCGTCTATTGGGCCATAACTCTGAGTAAACTTGACTACTTTCTTACCAAGAATTTTGCCTATTATTATAATTGAGCCAGGGATTATAGATGAAGAAATAAGGTTATCTTTACCACAAAAATTAATGCCATGGATATCTATGATGATATCAGACCATAAATACGCCTCAAAACTTTTACTAGTCTTTTTAATTCCAAGAAATTTAGTAAGAAACGAATAAAGTAGTGATTTTCTGAGCACTCCCTCATGTGGAAATAACTTGATGGCAAATTTCTTCTGCCATTCTAAATCAAAATTAAACCTTGTTGATGATATGCCGATCTGTGAATCTTCATAACCTTGAGATTTAAGGAAATTTATAATTGAGCATACCATCGCAACAGCACCAAGATTGCCACTTAAAGCTGCTCCTGTAATCAAGACGTTTTTCTTTTTCTCAGATTCATTCACTAGGATGATACTTTTTATTTTTTTAAAAGCTTATCAAACTCTTTGGTAAATCTTTCAACCATGATCTTCGCAGAATATTTTTCTTGAATCTGTGAATTATCTTTCACTATTGGAACACCAAAGTCCTTTATATTTCTGAAATATTCTTTTAATGCAAGATCAAATTGTTGATAACTGTCAATAAATTTACCTAGATCTTTTTCTAAAAGCATTTTAACCATAAAATTATCTTTCTCTCTTCCAATTGCTAATATTTCTCTATTTGAGCCTATATAATCAAATAATTTTGAAGTATACCAACCATCCTCTTTGCTTGATGTGGGAAATATTAACAGCATATTTGAATCTTTCTTTTTTTCCTCTAGCTCATCAAAAGGAATTCTTTCATTAATTTTTATTATCTCATCCAAATTTAATGATTTTGCAAGCATCCTAATTTGAGAATTTGCTCCCTCTCCAACAAAATCAACACTAATTTGACTTCGATATTTTGGATGATTTTCTAAAAAAGAGGATAGATAGGATAGAAAATCCTCATAATGTTGTATGCTTGGATAGATTCTTCCAGCATAAAGAATCTTTAAAACTTCAGATTTATTAGGATATGGGCTAACTTCCCTGAAGCTATGCTCAATGCAGATAGAATTATTATTAAATATTTTCAGTTTGTCTGCCCAAACTGGAGAAACGGTAGAGACTAGATCAGCTTGTTTCAAAAGATTTTTCTCCAATTTAAAATCAATCGCATATCTAAACTTTGAATATGAATAAAGAAAATTCTGTGACCATAGGTCAACAAAATCTGCTACCCATGGTAATTTATATTTCTTAGAAAGATTCTTAGCAGCAAAATGAAATATATTTGGATACTGACTCATAATCAAATCTGGCTTCTCAGCTTTAATTATTGCTTCAGATTCTTTTATTATCTTTGAATAATTGAGCCAATATTCATCTGGTATGCAGATAACTTCTTCATATAACCTCTTGAAGATTTGTATTATTTTAAGATTTTTATGAATACCTCTAATTTGCTCTTCAGTAAGTTTTATTTCAATTGAATCTAATAAACTTGTATTTGATGAACCCTGTTTGACCATTCTTTTTGCAAAATCAATTAAACTGGAATAGTTTCTTATGGGATAAATTCCCTCTTTAGGTAAAGGAACTTCTTTTTTCCACATTGTGACTATTAATGGAGAATAATTGAAAGTCTCCAAATGATCAGCTAATGGGCTCAGTCTATGGCCGCCAGATATGTATGGCCAATAGTTCCCCAAAATTAAGATTTTTTTGTTAGTGCTCACGGACAAATTGATAGCTATTTTGTTTTAAGCTTTCCACAAAAATTAAAATTAGGTAGAAAAGTAATGCATCCTGCAGGTTAACAACTATTAATGCAAGTCCGGAGTATGATATTAGAATAAATAACAGAATCTTTTCGAATAGTTTATTTTGGGAAAATAATGCTCCAAATGCTCTTGAAACAAACCAATAAAATAGAGCTATATTAGCAATCAATCCATAATCTACAAAAAATGCAGGAACTCCTGTTGGTCTAACTAGGCCTCCTCTAGCAGGGTCAGCACCATATGCATAATAATCAATTAATATTATTTGATGAGAGTATGTGCCCATAGGAAAAAGTGCTTGAAAGAAATTATCCTGTATGTAAAAAAATCCACTGAGTAAAAAAGCAATTCTATCAATATCAGCAAGTCCAGAGGCTTTTCTACCCATGTTTGTTTGAGCTCTATCTTCTGTTAATTCATTGATAACTAGGCCTCTCTGAAGCTCTAAGGTATCGAATAGAATGAAAGCAAAAATAATCATACCTACACCCAAAAAAACTATTGCCATTAGGGCATTTACAGAACCATTCTTACTTAGAGAGGTTAGGTTGTGAAAAAATGATCTGAGTATAAACAGACCGCCAAGTATAGTTGTCATTAAAATCCCAAATCTTGAGTCCATACCAACAGACGTAAATAAAGAGACAATTAATAAAGCAAGAAATAGCTGGTCAAATTTATTTTCAGAATGCTGTCTTGCTAAAAAGATAGCTAAAACTATTCCAGCAGAAATATAATAGCTTGTGAATGCAGTTCCAGCCCAAAAAGTACCTTGAAATGCCCATACTGACTCATCAATCGTTTTATGAGGGAAAATGCCAGTCAAGTAAACTTGGATTGCACAAATAAGAAGTATCCCATAAAAAAGAGCTCTATGACTGCCTTTCGAATACATAATCTTCGGTATAAATTGATGCAGAAGAATTAAAGACCCAAATAGCATTACTAACCTTCCAGATTTTGTAGCTATAAACAGTGTGCCGATAATCGATGATATAAATGCAATGTATAAAAAGAGATTCAATGGATTAAACAAAGGGGGAAGCTTAATTTCTGATCGGTATAAAAATACAAATAAACCTATCGAAAATATTAGTATTTCATCTAGAACTGCTATTCCAGCAAGCATATAACACCCAGTAACTGGGACTAGAAAAAAGGCTAATTTTTTATGCATTTTGGCAGGAATAATATTAAAATCTCATCATATTTGATTACATCAATAATATCTAACAAAGATTATCTCTATGAATGATTATAAGCCTCGCTCTTTTCCAATAAGAATAATTCATTCAGATAATCACAAATAAAGATGGATATCTTAATACTAGCTCCAGGAAATAGTATTCATAGCAAAAGATGGATAGATGCTTTTAAAAATCGTTTTTCGGTTTTGTGGGTCAGCTTACATTCTTTTGAATACGAAACTTCTGCAGCAAAACAAATCCAATATACTGGAAATCCAATACTGTTGATTATAAGTGGACTAAAAATCTTGTTTCTTGCCCTTAGGTATAAAATAGATCTCATACATATTCATTCAATAGCGAGGTATGGTCTTGCAGCTATTTTTCTTTGTTTATTTTCCAAAAAGAAATTAATTTTATCTCCATGGGGTAGCGATTTAATTTATGGAAAGAATAATTTTTTTTGGTACTTAGTGATTAAGTATTTAATCAGACGCTCAGATAAAATTATTGTCGATGCCGAACATATGAAAAATCTCTGTATCTCCATAGATGAGCAATGCGAAGCAAAGATAGAAAAAATTATGTTCGGTATTGATATAGACTTCTTTAAAAATAGTATAAGAAAAGAATCTAGAGAAATTTCCTTTAATATCTTAAGTGTGAGAAACCATGAAGATATCTATAATATAGATAAGATAATTGAAGCATTCTCAGTAATTTATAGAGAGCTTGATAATTGCAAATTAACAATAATGGGCTATGGATCAAATACAAACTCTCTAAAGCAACAAGCTCAAGATTTATCTCTTAGAAATAACATTTCTTTTACAGGAAAATTAGATAGAGATGGGATGTTAGATATAATTAACCAATCAGATATCATTATCTCTGCATCAAACAGTGATGCTGGTTTATCTAGCTCTATTGGAGAGGCAATGTCATGTGAGAAAATCGTTCTTGCCTCTGCGGAAGGCGGAGAAAATCATTTGTGGATAGAGGAGAATGAAACTGGATATCTTTTTGACCATAATTCAGTAGATTCATTAGTATCTACAATGAAAAAAGCCAATAAAAATAGAAGTAGGTTTGAAAATATGGGCAAAAAAGCCAGAAGAATAATTCTAGAAAAAAATAATTCAAAAATTGAAATGTCTAGAGTGGAAAAAATATATACTCAATTTATCTAAACCCTAAAGCTCAAAATAGTGATATACAAGTAGAAGGAAGAAAAATATGAATAAATCTGTACCATTCTTTAATTATCCATGGCTTTTCAAACATAACAGGGAAAAATTTATAGAAATTTTTACTGATGTATCTGACAGAGGCTCATTTATTTTAGGTCAAGATTTATATGAATTTGAGGAAAAACTTGCTGACTATGTTGGCTCAAATTATGCAATAGGCGTAGCTAATGCTACTGATGCTCTTCAAATTCTTATGATGGCTAGTGGCTTAGAAAAAGGTGGGGAAGTAATCTTTTGCTCTCATACAATGGTGGCTACAGCCTCAGCTATTTATCATGCTGGCGGTGTTCCCGTTCCTACTGAGGTTGGTTATGACAGATTAATCGATATAGATTCAATAGAAAGCTGTATTACTGAAAATACTGTAGCAATCATGCCCACTCAACTTAATGGACGTGTTGCAAATATGGATAAGATCAACGAGATAGCAGAACTACATAATTTGGATATATTTGAAGACTCAGCTCAGGCACTTGGTGCTAAGTATAAAAATCAGTTTGCAGGAACTTTTGGGAAAGGAGGATGTATTAGCTTTTACCCCGCAAAAGTGCTTGGGTGTTTCGGTGATGCTGGTGCTGTAATCTGCAATGATCATGACATTGCTGAGAATGTAAAAATGCTCAGAGATCATGGCAGAGGAGATGATGGAGAAATTGTAATGTGGGGATTCAATAGTAGACTAGACAACATACAAGCTGCTTTCCTTAATTATCAACTAGATCACTACAGCTTGATTGTTGAAAGAAGGAGAGAGATTGCAGCAAAGTATAATGATGAATTAAGGGATGTTGAAGAACTAAATCTTCCACCTGAGCCTGACACCGAAGATCACTTTGATGTATATCAAAACTATGAGATTCTTGCTGAAAATAGAGATGAACTTAAGGACTTTTTAGCTGAGAAGAATATAGGCACACTTGTTCAATGGGGAGGTAAAGCTGTTCATCAATTTACTGAGCTTAACCTTAATGGCTCCTTACCTAAAACTGACGATGCTTTCTCAAGATTACTCATGATACCGCTTAATTTAACTATGGATGATGATGACGTAAGTTACGTTACAGAATCAATTAAAGAATTTTACTCGAAGGTTTAAATTTAGATAATATCTCTTGATTCAACAATGTGGTCAAATCCTGGCGGTGGATATGGAATTAATCTTTCATCTCTATTGATCACTGACAAGAGTCTCTCATTGTCATTTATTTTTGAAACTATTTTGAAGATTATTCTAAGTGTCTTGGTTCTGTCGATCATATTCAAAAGAGTAAGGAATAGTATTTGAATATCAAGAATCATATTTCTTTTACTAACATATACTAGTGCTAGCCTGCTTTTCCAAGGTCTTATGAGTTGATTATATGCAATATCAGGATCTTCTTTATCTGCCAAGATATCCCCTTCGTCACTGAATACTATGGATGAGAGATCAGTTATCCCTGGTTTTACTGATAGTATTTTTCTTTCTTCTTCAGAATAAAGGTCGGTTTCACGTTTTATATTTGGCCTTGGGCCAACTAAACTCATATTACCTATTAAAACATTAAACAATTGAGATATTTCATCTATTTTATATCTCCTTATAAAAATCCCCACTTTTGTAATTCTTGGATCATTTGCTGAAGTTGAATCCACTTTACTTTTGTCAGCATCAATAGACATTGACCTAATCTTAATCATCTTGAAGCTAACATTATCCTTACCAACCCTTTCAGGAACATAGAATGGACTATGCCTGTCTTGAAGAAAAACAATTATGCAGATAATAAAAAGAGGTATGAAAAACAAAATCAAGAATAGAAGGCTAGTAAATATATCCAATAGTCTCTTCATGTTATTGCGAATTACTAAATGGGGTGAATTAAATTGATGATTTAATCATTATCCCTATGGTAGTAGTTCCCCCCATGTCTTATTTTTTTTAGCATAATTCTGGCAGAGTTAGGGATGATTTTAGCTAAAAGAGTCCTATAATCATTATTCGATCCTGTACTTGCATACAATGAATCAATATCATGCAATCTGTCAAAGTCTTCCCAGGTATATATATTTTGATCTTTTGCATCTGAATACCATAAGTTCCCATATAGCTGAGTTCTTTGGCCTACAAGATGGTCGTAATCTGCTTTTACTGCATGAAGTGTGTCATTCGAAGGAGAGAAAATGACTATAGAGTTATTTTTAGTCTGCTGATAAGAAGACTCACACCAGTCCCACGGTACCCATGGTCTCTCAGCATCAGGGTTACCCTCCCAAAAATGCTTTATGTATTCTCTATCTTTATTAAATTTAAGGTAATGTGTATGGTGATTCAAACCTTCAGAGCCAGAATGTGGGTTTATATTTACCATGAAAGTTGCTGCCTTTCTTCTCAAATCTGGATGAGGAGAAATTTCATAGCCATCAAGATATTTTTGTATTCCACCATCAATGTAACATTCTGAAAAGTTGATATTAAATTTTTTGGCAATTGCTTTATTAAATTCTTCCCCTGTAAAAAACTTTGAAACTTTTTTTAGAAACTCGTCTTTTGGGTCTAGCCTTAGAGTCATCCCTGCACTTTCACAAGCAGAATTATGATCAATGCTTTCTTCGTTTTTATGCCACTTGATATAGTCAGATTTATTAGTCACACAGCCTGGAAAATTGACTATCCTATAATGATTGTCAAACAGCCTATTAAAAAGATCCTCGTCATCAATTGATTCTTTTAAGTTTATCTCTTTCGAAGAGGTAATCTTTCTGAAATCCTCTTCAGTAAAAAAATCTTCAATATAAATGTGGCTAAATGGCTCTTTTTTGTATTCTGACTTTTCTATTTTTTCAATTAAATAAGCAAACATCCCAAAATATTAAGTTAACAAAACACTATAGTCAATTATAAGCATCAGCTGAAATATTAAGCACAATAATTGTTTTATTTTTTAATCTTTTGATTGAATCATTACTCATATTTTTCTTGTTAAAATCTTGTAGAAATCTATGAGGATCGATCTTCCTATTCCATAATCTAGAAGACATATTGAAACAAAAATGCCGATACAGATGATTATCCTAGATATTTCAGAAGCGCCCATTTTGATTAATATATTTGCAAAAATTAATTGGATGATCACTAAATATATAACCTTATATATATTGTTATTAGGGGATAAAAACATTGATTCCCGCCCTAACAAATAAGAAAGCAGTGCAAATGATAAAGAAAAGTAAACTATAAGCATTGCCGATAAGCTGAGAATATTTAATGAACTAAATAGTTGCAGCGTAAATAATGATACTAATGAGCTAATGGCGTTTACCATAAGTATCTTTTGGGTTTGGGTGCGTAAGGTTAATTGTGCAACTTGATAATATGAAAAATAAATAAAGAAAAGAGCAAAAAATGAAGTCAAAGCTAAAACAGATGGTAAGCCTATTGTATAGTTTCTGGCTCCGAGGATGACCAGGATATCCTGATAAAGAATGACTATAAAAGCGGTTGATGTTAGAAAGATGAAGGTATTTATTACTAAATAGTTTTTAAAAAATCTCTTAAATTCTGCAATCATATTTGAATTGAACATAAGCGCCATTTCTGTAAAAAAAATATAATTTGTAGTTTGAGCAATCATTACTGGTATTCCCAATAAAGAGTATGCTAATGAAAAATCTGCTAATGCTTCTGTTCCAGATTGAATTAAGAGGGCCTGTCTTCCAAAAATAAGCAGGAATGGAAAAATAAAGCCCGATATCATTAATGGGAGAGAATAATTGAATAAGCTTTTAAACAGTTCAATGACTGATCTATCTAGTTTCATCTTTGGCAATCTTATGAAAAAAACTAGCAGGTATGGAATATTGATAATAAATAATAATGCAATGTATGTGGCTACTCCTTGCTCAAAGCTCAAACCACTAAAATAAAAAATCCCAATAACAACAACATACTTAATAAATAGCCTGTATCCAATGAATATTGCTAAGTGGCCAAACATTTGCTTTGATCTAATGAATGATGTGATTATTTCATATAATGCTTCTATAAATATTGTCGCTATAAGCAATTGAGAGAGGTTGTACAAATTTTCGTTACCAAACAAGAAGGCACTTATTTGAGTATGATTAAGAAAATTTATTACGAAAAGAAAAAAGACTGCAACAAAAGAGATCACGATAATAATAGAAATCGCATAATACTCTGATGCCTTTTTTGATCTTTATTAGAAAAGTAGTTTAGAATCCCTCTGCCTAAACCCATGGATATAACTGTTGCTAACAGTGGAGGTATAATAATAAATTGAGTCCATATAGCATATTCAGCTTTTGTTAAAGCAGATATTAGAAAAGGCAGAAGAATGAATGCGCCTAATCTTTCTATAAAATTTAAAGCAATAATTAGACTTTTTGAAAATTTCATCTTACTAAGTATTATTTGTTAGCTAGTCTAGCAGATCATCAAACATCTTAAATACGGCTCTCCTAGAATGATTATCATTGAAAAATCTTTCTACATTCATGCACTTACTAATATACTTTTTCTTATTACTTGTTACCTCCTCTAATTCATTAAACAGGCCATCAATATTCTTTTCAGAAAAGAAGATGCCAAGATCATGCTGATTAAGCAGACTTCCTACTGCACCTTTTGTGTTAGTTATTATTGGTAACCGAAAAGATAGGTAATCAGAAAATTTATTTGGAACACCCTTAATAAGATGCTCTTTTTGATAAGTCAATATTCCAAAATGAGCATATTTTAAGACCTCAGAAATTTTATTTTCATTAACCCAACCTTTAAATTCAATATTATTTAAGCCATTTGCCTTTTTTTCCATATCATTTTTAGTAGGGCCATCTCCACATATCAAAAACTTTACATCCTTTTCTAATTCTTGTGATCTTCTTGCTAACTCCAAAATTAAGCCTGTATCAGCCATATTAGAAATAGTTCCAAGGTAAGCAACCACAATACTTTCTTGTGCATTTTCAAATCTACTTTCAATAGTTTGATCATAATCTCCAAGATGCCTTTCTGGAGTTGTGAATGGGATTACCTTCATTTCAGGATTGCCTGCTTTTTTCTTCAATCTCTTTTTTGACCACTCAATTCCACTTTGAAAAGGAGAAATAATTATATTTGATAAATTTATAGATTTATTGATTGAAAAATTAAACCAAGAAAATAACAGACAAACTAAAGAATCGAATGCTCTTGGCAAAACTCCATAAAAGACGTCAGGCCAGAAATCTCTAACATCAATAATAAAGGGTATTCTTTTCTTAACAGCATATTTCCTTGCTACTGTTAGCAATTCTAATATTGGAAAAGAGATGATTATAATATCTGGCTTTTGAAGATCCTTTATAATCTTCTTAAATGAACGAGCATTATCAAAATTTGACAGTATTCTCCTAGGATCAATATTTCTATGATACTCCCTTCCCCAAAGAAAAATTAAGTCTAAATTATCATCAGATCTTACTATGGTTGTTTCACTGTAACGATTAATTTTCTTTTGATGAAAAAATGTTGAATTAAAAAGCACTACATCATGCCCAGAGTTACTATAATATTCTGCCATGAGTCCAGATCTATGAAGCCTTTCACCATAATCCAGAGGAGATGGCTCTCCAACGGCTAAAATCCAGATTTTCATTTTGAATTAATTAGACTGTTTAGAGTAGTCGTAACTTTTTCAATCTCTTCATCTTCCAGGTAAGGGCCCATTGGTAAACTCAAGCATCTCTTAGAGATATCAATCGAAACGGCACATTCTTCACCTGGAAAATCTTTATAAGCAGTTTGGAGGTGCATTGGTTTGGGATAAAAGACTCCAGTTGCTATTTCATTCTTCAGCATACTATCAATAATAAATTGTCTATCAATTCCTTCTGGAAGGATTATTGTGTATTGAGCCCAGGCAGACTGCTTCCCATCGAAAAACTGTGGTTTGATTAAATCATTATTTAATCTTTCATTGTATTTTTTTGCCACACTGGATCTCAAGACTAACTCTTGATCAAGAATTTTAATTTTCTCTAGGAGCACTGCAGCTTGAATGGTATCAAGTCTGCTATTTATTCCAATTTGGACGTTGTCATATTTATCCTCACCTTTTCCATGGATTGCGACCGATCTTATTAACTTTGACTTGCTAGGGTCAGATGTAAAAACACTTCCGCCATCTCCAAAACATCCTAGTGGTTTTGTAGGGAAAAATGATGTTGTTGAGATATCTGCAATATCTAATACAGAATTATTATTATATGTTGCACCAAATGATTGTGCGCAGTCAGAAATGAATTCGAGATTATTTTCTGAACAGATCTGTTTTATGGAATCGTAGTCTACCGGGAGTCCAAATAAGTCAACCGATATGATTGCCTTTAAGGATTCTTTTTGTTTTTTTAGCTTAAATACGGCATCCTTTAGGCTTTGAATTGAAATATTAAAATCGTCAGCAGAAACATCTATAAAATATGGAACAGCGCCTACTTGAGGAATGACCTCTGCAGTTGCTATGAATGTAAATGAAGGGCATAAGATAATATCTCCTGGCTCTATACTAGCTCCTCTAAGGGCTAGAAAGAGGGCATCTGTTCCATTTCCACATGTTATTGCATTTTCTGACCCAGTGTAATTCGAAAGCTCGTCTTCGAAATCCCTAACTTCTTTGCCTTGAATAAAATCAGTATTATCTATTATTCGTTCCAACCTTTTTAAGAATGAGTTATTTATCTTTGATGCTTGTAATTTTAGATTAGTGAGTGGGATCATATACCTTGCCTAAAGGAATCAATTGAGATCTGTTTCTTCTAGCACCTTCACAACTTCAATGCCATTTTCTATTGATGCTTTTGGGTTTAAGCCAGTCTTGCAAGACATTACGAACTCTTCACAAGCAATATCAAGTGGTTTCTTAGGGCTGAAAGGTATCGCCTCATAATTATTACTACATTTAATAGTTGGGATGTTGCCGTGATTTGTAATAATTTCAGAATCAATATATTTAAGTTTTTCGGTATCTGCTGAGTCTTCGAAAATAAATGCCCCTTTATCTCCAATTATAACTAATTTATGTTCTTTAAAGGGATTGCACCAAGACGCAAAAATATGTCCCTTTGCACCATTTTCATAATTGATCCAAAGATGTGCAATATCCTGATTGTTCACACTGAATATCTCTGTAGAATTATATCTGATAGTTTCGATAGGTGACCCTATAAAGTAATTAAGAAGCGAAATATCGTGCGGCATGAACGACCAAGCAACATTCTCATGCTCTCTAAATTTTCCTAAACTTAACCTATTTGAGTATATATATTTTATATCTCCAATCTTACCATCTCTAATAAGGTCAGCCATTAAATCAATAGCAGGATGGTAAAGAAGAAGGTGACCAACTTGGATAACCAAACTCTTTTCTTTTGCAATATCTCTCAAATCTTCTGCCTCTTGAGAAATTAGAGTTACAGGCTTCTCAATATAGACATGCTTACCATGATTTAGACTTTTTTTTGCAATACTATAGTGTGTCTCTGCTGGTGTAGCTATTGACATTGCATCAATAGAATCATTTGAAATTGCATCCTCTAAGAGAATTATTTTAATATCCTTATTGATCTTATTGCGAAGTATATTGGCAGAATCATTACTGATATCAGATAAGTATTTCAAGCACCCTCTTTCATTAAAGGTTCTTGCTAAATTAGCTCCCCAGTAACCACACCCAACCTGGACAATTTGAAAGTCTCCTTCACGCATATGTAACTTTTTTTCCAGGTTTGAGCCTTCCTCTAGCATCGATAATATGTTTTGAATATTTTTCTATAAGTTCATAGTCAAAATCATCATGATCAGTAAGCAGAAGTATAAGATCATAAGACTCTATTTCATTCTTGTTAATATCAGCACAAGTCATATCTAAACTATATTTTCTTAACTGTGGTATTTTTTTAAAAAAAGGATCTGAGAAATGAGCATTGGCACCATTGTCAATTAAACCTTGAAGAACTCTAAGATTTGGGCTCTCTCTTAGGTCTCCCACATTTTTCTTATAAGATAGTCCTAATACTAGAATCTTTGACTCAGCAATTGACTTCTTGTATCGATTTAATACTGAAATTGACTTGTTGATAATATAATCTGGAACGCTATCATTTATCTCGCCCGCCAGCTCAATAAATTTTGTATGAAAATTAAACTCTTTTGCTTTCCAGGTTAAGTAATAGGGATCAACTGGTATACAATGACCGCCAACCCCTGGCCCAGGATAGTACTCCATAAAACCAAAGGGCTTTGTTGCTGCTGCATTGATTACTTCAAAAATATTAATGCCCATTCTGTCAGAGATAAATTTCATTTCATTCATTAAACCAATATTTACTGATCTTTGAATGTTTTCTAAAAGCTTTACTAGTTCAGCCGTCTTAGTATCAGATACCGGCACTATCTGCTTGATAAAGCTACTATATAGGATCTTTGCGATATTGAGACAGTTTAGAGACTGCCCACTGACAACCTTTGGAATTGTATGCGTAGTATATTCTTCATTCCCTGGATCCTCTCTCTCAGGTGAGTAGCCCAAGAAGATATCTTCACCAATTGAAAAGCCATGTTCGGTTAGCATCGATCCTATAACTTCTTCTGTTGTTCCAGGCCATGTTGTACTCTCTAGACTTAAAAATGATCCTTTTTTTAGATGGTTTACTGCCTCTTTTAGTGTTGAGGTTATGAAGCTTATATCAGGTTCCTTATATTGATTTAACGGCGTTGGCACACAGATAATAAGAACATCGGCTTCGCTCAGTGAAGAGTAATCAGTCGTAGCATCAAAGCCAGATGATAATAATTCATCAACATCATTTTTTGTAAAAGTATCAATTACAGCTCTACCGCTATTAATTAATTCAACTTTTTTGCTATCAATATCAAGTCCAATAATATTTTTAAATCCAGACTCAGCAATAGCTTTAGCTAATGGTAAGCCAACATATCCAAGCCCAATTACTGCAATCCGAGCTTCTTTATTCTCAACTAGAGACTCAAGCAAAGTATAATAATTAGTCATATTTCTTTGTTGTTAATGAGAAAATCTGATATTGAAATTATTGGCCAAAGCAACAAGGAAAATAGGATTGCAAATAATCCTGTATTTGAAATTGACGGTGTAACTGGTTGTCTGGTTGTTGTAGGTTTTCTAATAAAGCTGGCTGCATAAGGGCTATCATCACCAATAATTGACATCTGTATTTCATAGTATGTTAAACCATTGACTAGTGCCTGCCTGTGTTCGTTTATTTTTGTTGAGTTGATCTGACTTTTGAGATAATTGATGGAAGAATTTGTTTTCTCTCTTTCTCCTATTTTAATAACCTTATCAGCAATGTTAATTAAGTCAGATAAGAAGCTTAATCCCACTTCTTTGTCCTGGTGCATAAAACTGAAAGTAATAAAATCAGTTTGCCTGTCTATTGACATACTGATCTCACTTTCTACATAATTCGACAACGTCTTTTTATCAATTATTAGTTCTCTTTTTCTACCAAGAAGACGGTATACAAAACCCTTCAGTCTATCTTTAATTGTAAATTTAGTAACATTTCCACTTACTGGATCAAATCTATCGCCAAAAATCATTGCTCTTGGGTCATTCGTATCTATAAATAGCTGGGCAGTCTCCTCTGCATAAATAATTTTTTTAAATTTCTCAAATTCAATAGAAGATGATCTACCAACTGTACCAAGACCTAGTGAGGCAGTTATTTGGTTAATTCCACTTAAGCCTGAAGACATCCCAGATGATTGAACAGGTGCAACTTGAGCTGTGATCAAATATTCCTCTGTTGCTGTCAAAATATAGATATATGCACTAAGAAAAACAACTGCGATACCATAGATTGTTAATCTCAAAGCTCTCTTTGAAAATAGAATCTTTCTTAAGAGATCTAGATCTATATTGCCGTTATCTATTATTTTATTATCATTCATTTATAAAATTCTTGTGAACTTTTATAAATATTCTATAAAATCTTTACTAACTTAAATTCAGACTGAAATTATTCAAAAAAAGTAATGCCAGTGTCAGATAAAACATTAATTCATGAAAGCTCGTATATTGCAGATGATGTTAACATATGTGATGGAGTAAAAATATGGCATTTTTGCCATATTAGAGAGAATACCTCGATAGGGGAGAATACAGTTTTAGGGCAAAATTGTATGGTAGGCCCCAATGTTAGAATTGGTAAAAACTGCAGGTTTCAAAATAATATAAGTGTTTATGACGGATTAATAATTCATGATAACGTTTTTGTAGGACCATCTGCTGTATTTACCAATGTAATTAATCCAAGGGCAGGAGTGGATAGGTCTAATGAGTTCAAAAGGACAGTACTAAATACTGGGGTATCAATTGGTGCAAATGCTACGATAATATGTGGCACTTCTTTAGGTAAAAATTCGTTTGTAGCAGCAGGAGCTGTAGTAACGAAGGATGTGAAACCAAATGCTCTTGTTGCAGGTGTTCCAGCTATACAAATAGGATGGATGTCTGATCATGGGGTGCGGCTAGATGATGATCTAATTTGCAGAGAAACAGGTATTGAATATTTCGTTAACCAAAAAGGTTATTTATATAAGAAACCAAAATACAATATCGCAATCATTACATATGAGAAACCACACCTAAAAACTCAGCTTGTTGCAAAAGGGCTTTTCGAAAAAGGTTATAACTTTGATTTTATACTGACTCCTTTTAAGAAATTTAAGGAGAGAAAGCCAGTATTTAATCATCGTCCATATATGTGGGACGGTGATAACCCCGAAGAACTTGCAGATAAGTTTGGATCAAATCTTTATCATCTTGATGAATGGGATGAAATTGAAAGCAATTATGATTATTTCATCTTGGCAGGTGCTAATATCCTTAGGGGAAGCAAGTATTTTAAATCTCCAAGAATAATTAATTGTCATTCTGGTTTAATACCAGAAACAAGAGGGCTTGATTCTCTTAAATGGGCAATACATCGAAATAGAAAGGTTGGAAATACTCTCCATTTTATAGACGATAAAATAGACTTCGGAGAAATAATAGCTCAAAAGGAAACTTTTGTACTTTCAGAGCATGATATGGATACATTTGCAAATGAACATTTTAATGCTGAAATAAGTATGCTTGTTGAGTTTGAAGATTATCTAACCAAAAGAGAGAAAGTGCAGCTTCCAACGGAGCTTTCACCAACAATGAGGATGCCATCAGAAATAGAATTAGATCTTGAAAGTGATTTCGAAAGATTTAAGAAAACCTATCAAATCTAGAAATATAATTACAAAGATCGTTTAGAAACTCTTTACAGCAGCCGCAGCTATAGCCATCTGATACACTATCTGAGTGATTTCAGTAGTCGCTTTCAGGCCAGAAAATGTATCCACTTTAAGTGGAACAACAATGGTATCTCCAGACTCTAAGTCAGTGTTTGATCTGAAAAAACCACTTGATATCTCATTTGATGAAATTATAGAGCCATCAGCCTTGATTATGTATCTATTACTGAGATCAGCAAATTCAGTAACTCCCCCGCTAAGATCAATATAATTATTAATGCTATTATTTCCATTCAATATATGAGCATTTGGGGCAAATACCTCTCCTATAACTGACACTATTTTTTGCTCTTTAGGTATAAATAATTCATCTCCATCCTCAAGTATAATGTCATCCTCTGAACCATCTAAAATCCCTGAAAGATTTATTACTAACCTACCAGCTGCACTATTCGCAGAATTATTTTCTAAGAGGTTATTTAATTGCTCAAGATAATTTGCATCAAAAGATTGCTCACCAATACCCTGAGTTTGGCTGGCAATAAGAAGCTTTCTTTTTAATTCATTTTGAGCCAGTAAAAGCCTATTTTGTTCCTCATCTCTTAACTTAGCTCTTGTATATACAGCTGCTTTCGGGAAGGCATTATCCTTCAGCCCTCCAGACCTTAAAAGTAAATTCCTGAGGGATTCATCTTTTGCTATTGGGTAATCTCCAGGAAAATATACTTCTCCAGTAACAGAGACGCTTTTAACATCTTTAAAAATTTTCTTTATATTTAATATGTCAGATGATTGCAACTTAGTCTGCATAAGATCAACTGAAGAATTTTCTCTAATTGTTACTGCAGAAAACTCTTTATCACTGATATTATTTCTTACAAGCTCAATATCAGAAACATAGGTTCCGTCTTTAAATCCGCCTGCTCCATTAACCAAATCTTTGATGCTCATGTTTTCTGATAATGGATAATTCCCAGGAAAGAAGATATTCCCTATAACGCTTACTATATAGCTAGACTGATTAGGATCAACATTTCTTTTGATGCTGCTTATTATTGGTTTCAGAAGCTGTCTTCTGCAAATATCTGTAAGCATTATCTCTGATGTTATATCTTTTGATTCTTCCATCATTTGAAACTCTGTTATCTCATCTAGAGACTGACCTGCAAGAATATTGCTAAATATGCCCTTCTCAACAATATTCCTACCTAGATCTTGAGGCAAGATACAATAGTCGTAGACCATGTACTCATAAAACATATTATTTTTTAGCTTTGTAGCATCGAAATCATCGCTGAAAATCAACTCATTTTTTGTCTTGGTAATACTTTGATTGCCAATATTATATTCATTTGAAGGGGTTATATTTTCAGTTTGATTCGATGTTGTGTACTCTTCATAGATCTTATTTTTCTGGCTTTCGCTTAAGCTATCTTCATCTATCAACCTTGCCTTAACTAGATCAAGACTGAGCATTTCTGGAAATAAAGTGAGCTCATCTCTATTGTTAAGCTCGACATCAAAACTTTCACCTTCTGATCCAAAAAGCGATGAGATACTCAACTGAATTATCTCTGGGGAACCAAAACTAGAATTTCTTTTTATCAACATATAATCCATATCAGTCATTGGAAGTAAATCTTCCTTAGATTTGAATATATCGCTTACTCTCATTCCTTCTGTCCATGGAATAAAGCCTGGCTTCTGAGCATGTCCGGAAACTAAAATTGCATTTCTCATTGTTTCTAATACGGGATAAACATGAATAACATCCCCATTCATTAAGACAGTAGATTGGTTTATTTTAGATGTTAAATCTAAATTTTTAAGATCAAAGCCAGAACTACCCATATTGACTCTTGATAACTCTGCTGAGCTGAAATCAGCTTTTGAACTATAGCCACCAGAGAAGCTAACTAGGTCTTTTAGCGATTCATTATCTGCTAGCTCATATACGCCCGGTCTCAACACTTCACCGCTAATGCCAACTCTATTCTTTACTGGCGGAATGAATATCACGTCACCCTGTTTCAAAAAAGCATCATTACTGGTATCACCATTTAAGAGAAAATTATAAAAGTCTAGAGATGAAATAACTTTACCCTCTCTTTTTAACTGAATGTTCCTCAATGATCCTGTAGTTTTTACACCCCCGCCCATCATTAGTGCATTTGTAAGGGTTGATACAGAGCTAACAGAATATAAACCAGGCTCAAAAACTTCTCCTAAAAGAAAAACATCTATAGAGCGAAGTTCGCCAAGAGTTACACTAACTTGGGTTCCAAGAAACTGATCTGATATTACAGACTGAATAGTATTTTTTAGTTCACTAAATTTTAGCCCAGAGACAAATAGCGGACCAAATTCAGGAATGAATATCGAGCCCTCTTTATTAACTATTAGAGAATATTTCTCATTTCGATTACCAAATAATATTATTCTAATATTGTCATTTGTTCCCAGAACGTAGTTCTCTGGAACTAAATTATTTTTTGAAGGATCATATAATCTCGTAGCTTGAGAGAAAAAATCATAGCCAAAATATCTCATTGGTTTCATTGATTTTTTTGGTTGAGGGGCTGTTAGAAACTCGTCTCTTCCTTGATAACCAAAGCCTTCTGCCAAATCAAAGTCTTTTTCTCTCTCTTTGATAAAAATTCTTGGGTCTCGCTGGTCATCATCAGGATTTAAATCTTCATCATTATCATTATTCTGATTATTGCCAATAGTTTGTGCTAAGTTTCCCAAAACATCCATTCCATTGTTCATTTGTGCAAAGCCTGAAATAGGCACAAAAAGAGCAGTAGATAAAATCAGTGATATTAACTTCTTGATCATAGCTTTATGTATTTGATAGATAGAAAATAATACTAACTTTTTAATTTAAGATTTGCCATTTAACTTTATGTATTTTTTTACAAGTCAGCTGCTAAAGTATTCTTCTATAAAATGATCGAGAGTTTGATCATCTTGCTCTAATAATATTTGATCTTTTAATGAAGATTTTACCTCTTCATTAAATAGGGTAAAGTGTTTAGTATTTAGTTTTTTCAATTCTTGCATTTCGCTTTCATGCTTTTGAGAAATAGCCTTTCCTAATTCCATAAAGGAAAAATTATTCTTCTCAAGACCACGAATTAAGCTTCCAGACAGAGTTTTGCTTGGAGAATGTAATCTCTTTCTCATTGAAATAACAGAGTTAGTATAGTCTTCTGAATCACCATCAATAGCTTTTGAGATGACAAGCATTTGCTCAATAATATTTAGCCCTGCATCAATAAGAGAGATCGTTTTAGTATTTTCTTGAATAAGAAGATCTTTCTTCCTGCCCTCCTTTGCCACAGATAGTTCATTTTTCTTAATTTGATCAATCTCTGACGCTGACAATAACTGGTCTTTGCTTAGTAAACAAAAGATCATGAATACTTCTATAAAATGAATTGTCTCTAAATCTATCCCAAGACTGGAAAATGGATTTATATCTAAAGATCTCAACTCAATATAGTCAACGCCCCCATCCCTGAGTTTCTTAATCATACTATGCTTATTTGTACCTATTGAGCTCTTGGGTCTTACAATTGAATAATACTCTGCATCTATCTGAAGCAAATTTGAATTAAGTTGTGTTGCCTCTCCGTTAGAATTTAAATTTGGAAACTGAAATTCTCTTTTGTTTGTTGAAGTTGCATATTGAAGATCATCTAGATATGAATTTAATGAATCCAAAGATGCATTAAAATTAACTCTTTGAGTATTCTGATAACCAAAATCACTCATCCTAAGAGAAGTTGCATCAGGGGCTAGATAAAAATCATCATCTAGTCTTAGAAACTCATCCTTACGATCAAAAATAAAATGTTTAGAAATTACAGGAGATGCGCCAAAGAGGTATATAAGGAGCCAGTTATATCTAGTTATATTTCTTAACATGGCAAAATATGCCTCTGATATCCTTGAGCTATCATCAAAGTGGCTGTGAGATGTTAAGAGCTTATTAAGAGAGTAATTATAATGAAACCCTGATATAGATTGCATGACTCTTCCATACCTCCTATCCAATCCATTCCGATAAATTTTTTTGAACCTTCCTAAGGTTGATTTTCCAAAGTCAGCAATTTTGATTTCATCATCAGACTTAAAATATGGAGGAATACTCAAAGGCCATAATTCCTCATCTTCTGAAAGATTCGAATAAACGAATAAGTGTAACTCCTTAAGAAACTCGAATGCTTCTAAGGGTGTTTTTATTGGTGGTGTAACTAGCTCAAGTTGCGAACTTGAAAAATCATTTGTAATGAACTTATTGCAAAGGGCTGAACCGAGTTTCTTTGGATGCTTACTTTGAGAAATATTGTAATCAGATGTTCTTAGAAACTCTCTCTCAAATCCATATGTACCAAAAAAAAATTTTGATTTTTGAATATTGCTTAAAAGCTCTTTTTGCAAAACTGAATCAAGCATCATTTAAAAAAATTTATAATTTTTCTTTTTTTGCTGTGCTAAAGCCAGAAAGTATTTTCTTAAAAGACCATTCCTTCCTTCGTATTGGATCAATTTCGTCATGTGCATTTACCATAAGATTATATAGGCTTCCATTTTCAACCTTAGTGCCTGCGTCCTTAGTTAGTGGACTCCATGCATATCCAGCTTTTCCTCTAGTGGAAGAACGTGTAAAAAATAGATCCATAGGTAATTCGAAGTAGATCCACTTATTGAAGCTTCCTTCTCCCACACACTGAGGGTCACAATCTGTTAGCGAGACCATTCCACCTACTCTTGCTCCAGTTGAAAACCTTCTTGAGATATCAATATTAACCCCGATATCCTTCGCTAAAAATTTTCCCGCACTTATCTTCATTCTCATATTATAGAAAGGTAGGTTTTGATAGTAAGTTAAGAACCCGGTAATTGTTTGATAATCTTTAAATGAAAAACCTTGATCAAATTCTCTTTGTTTAAGCCAATAGAGATCAGCTCCAATTGCCCAGTTTTTGTGATCAGGCATATATAGAATCTCTCCTCCAAGCCCTCCATACATCCATTCAAGGTAACCTAATGACATTCTTGCTTTAATATTTGAATCAATATCAACAAGATAATCCAGCATCATTTTTCTAAGTCCAGTGGTTCCCTGGGTCAGGTATTTCCTTCTATCCTGCCTTACATGGTAAAGTTCACCATCAGGAATATGGTATGTGTAATCATCGTAATTATTTACTATATCTATCCCGATATCGGTCAGAAGATACAAGCCTTTTCTAATTGAATATTGAGTTTGGATTAATGCTTCTAGTTGCCAGAAATAAAACTTTTCCTGATGCTGAAGAGTACCAGTAGCATGTGGCTTAATCTCCCAGAAAAAATTAGGGTAAAGATAATCATTGAATACTTCTTGTGATCCATCTATTGGGGGTGAATAGCTTTCAAAGTTGACTATATCAGCTTGAATAGGGCCCTTTGAAACTGATGAAACAAGGTCGTCTCTATTCATACTTGCTCTATATGTTTCGATGCCTTGATCTATGTTAATTACAGTAATTGTCGAAATATTAGTTGGAGAGTTATTTGCTAAAATTCTTGCTGCTAAATCAATTGCATCAATAGGATTCAAAAATCTACCTTGGCTAATTTCTACTTGCATCTCATTTTCATTGAATACAATCTTATGTGTCACAAATCCCACATTCCCCATCTGCCAAATTATCAAATCACTTAGATATTTCTTCCATTCTGAAGTTAATTCCTTATACGGTTTAAGATAAGGTTTATTAATTGTTTCTTTAGGTGAGATAAACTTTTTTGGGCCAGTGTAATTTAGGTTTGAGTGCACTGCGATATTAGCTGAAACTGTGTTTCCTCTTACAAAACCCAAAGAGAAATCAATTTTGTCTCTCGGGCTGGCTGAGTATTGGTAGTTTAGTGAGTAATTAAGCCTAGAATCTATAGAGAATATTTCACTTTCTGGATCATCAAATCTTATGTTCTTTCCTATCGCTCTTCTATATGCACTTGGGTCATATTCCATTTTAAAAGTTAGATTATCTATGGGTGTATAGTATTCAATCCCACCGAAAAAAGATGCTTTGTCGCCCACAAAAAATCTATCAAGCGAAATGAGTCCTCCGAGACCTCCTCCATAACCTTCTCTTGAGCCTCCTCTATTAAGTATGTAGTTTACTGGATTATTTATATGAGCAGCTCCTCCCAAGTTTCCCCAACCTAATCCTAGATGAAAGTCAAAATTATCAAGTCTCTTTGATGCAACAACATATTCAGATGAATAAGCCCCTGTTCCACCCATATCAATGAAGCCAAGTGCTATACTTGGAAGGTAGCTAGACTCATCCATTAGTCTAAATTTAAGATCAATTCCTTTATCCTTCCATGTTTGCTTGCTGCCAACATTATATGCTTCAAATGTTCCTTCTGTATATTTTAGAACTGACTCAAGCCAAGGAAAGATTTGTACTTTTGAATATAAACGGTTGTAAGCATCTTCAGTTGAAATACCAAATGCAAATTCACCATCATTAGAAAATCTTGCTGTTGGTGTCTGTATTAGACCAATGCCACCATAGGCATTTTGACTAACAAAGGCTTGATCTTGAGGATTAGCATATCCATTAATTGTGGCAATAGTAGTTACAGCACACAAAATTAATCTGTTAATCAATTTTTTCAATGGAATCAGAGGGAGGCCTCATCTTCTTTAAATTCTTTTGAAGATGAAAGCCCCTCTTTCAAATATTATCCAATACGCGTTTACAGGCTATTAGTTTGTAGACGTTGTTGTAGTAGTTGTGGTAGTAGTAGTAGCAGTTGTACCAGTTGTAGCTGTAGTACCTGTCGTCGCAACAGTACCAGTCGTAGCTGTAGTAGCTGTAGTAGCTGTAACAGGTGTTGGCGTTGGCGTTGGCGTAGGCGTTGGCGTAGGCGTTGGCGTAGGCGTTGGCGTAGGCGTTGGCGTTGGTGTAGGTGGAACCACAGGTT
>MDSW01090933.1_pt1 | contig 37678 bp, 38 predicted proteins | sample 811171 | NCBI WGS metagenome assembly MDSW01 (sample SAMN05326641, study PRJNA326480) | marine metagenome | isolation source: seawater | place: Atlantic Ocean: North West | collected 2012 | reverse complement strand
TGATTTTTTTAATTTGGAAGTTCTTCCTGAAAGTGGAAAAAAAATACCTATTTTTTTTTTCATAATTAACTAAAATTAATTTAAAAATTTGCCCTCTAAAGCACTATAAACCTTTACTTTAGATTTGGATATTTCCTTTAAAATCTCATTATTAAAGATAGATTTTGAAGCTATTATTATAGAGTTATATTCTTTACCTTTAATTTTTCCATTAATATTTTTTTTAAATATTTCGAAACCAAATCTTTCAATTTCGGCTTCTTGAGCAACAATATTAATATTCAATTCTTTTGAAACAGATTCAATCAAAAGCTGTTGACTAAGTGTATTTTTATTTTTTCCACCACATACATATTTCAAAAACTTTTTATTTTCAAACTGGTTGTTCTTGTTAATCCAATTTTTACCTTTAAAATACAAGTAATCTGACAAAGGTTTAGATGAAGTAGAGTCATCAATTTTTGATATACGAAAATCAAAAGAGTATCTTAACTGCTCAGAAGTATTTTTAGGTGAACCATGAATTTGCTGTGCACCAAAAATATAACATTGATTTTTTTTTAATTCGTATGAAAATGACTTTCTAAGCAAATTTCTCTCAATTGTTTGATCATAGTTAAAAGCCAATTTATTATTTGGAAACTCATGATGGTATTTTTTGTCTAAAAATAATACTGAATTTTTTCTATCAAGTCCATATAGTGGAACCCAAACGGTTATTGATTCTATGCCATGACCATACAAATAATCATTATGAAAAGATGTTCCATGTGCATTTGGTCTAAATCTTCTAAAAGTAGGAGTTGGTTGAACGCATATTTTCTTAAAATCTAACTTATATTTTTTACATATTTCAGTTATTAGTTTAGTGTAATATTTTCTAAATTTTGAGGTGTCAAAAAAAAGATAAAATTCCGAAGTTTTTAATTCGTCATTAAATATCCTTTTTTCAGTAAAATAATCTAAAAAATAATCTTTAAAAAAGCTTAAGCTATCCAAATCAGCTATCTCAAATTGTTCTTTATTTTTGAAAATCATTTTTTTTATACCACTCTACCATTTTTAAAATACCGATTTTTAGAGATATTTTAGGTTCAAAAAAAGGAATTATTTTTTTTTGGAGTTTTATATCAGAACTTTTAATTATTCTACCTTCTGGTTTACTTTTGTCAAAAATATAATTTGTTTTAATCCCAGAGGTTTTGGCAATAAGTTCTGCTAACTCTCCTATAGAAATAGTTTCCTTTAAGCCTACATTAATTGGCCCTTTGTAATAACAACTATCAAATATTAGTTCAAAAATTTTAGCACAATCATAAGCATGTAAATAACTTCTTTTTTGCTTACCAGATCCCCAAACAACTACAGGATTATTTTCCTTAAACGTTTTATGAATTAACATTGGAATGGTATGTGAATATTTTCCTCTCCATCTATACCGCTCTCCATATACATTAAATGGCCTAACAATAATAGTTTTCATTTTTGTCTCTTGAGATAAAAGATTAATTTTGCTTTCTAAAAATCTTTTTGCCCAACCATATCCTCTATTTGCAAATTCTGGGTTATCTAAAAAAATTGGTAATTCAGGAGTGACATCAGGACCATTATCATCATAAATACATGAAGAACTTGCAACAAAAACCACTTGAACATTTGAATTTTTCAAAAAATCTACCAAATTATTTGTAACTCTCTCATTATGAATAAGCATTCGAAGTTGATTGTCTTCGCTGTATCCAATCCCATAAGCCCTGCTTGCAAGATGATAGATATGATCGCATCCTTTTAAAGATTTTTTACAAAAATTAAAGTCCTCCAAATCGCCCGTTCTTAATTCTATGTCATTTTTTAAATGAGAGATATTTTCAATTTGTCCAGTAGAAAAATCATCTATTACAATAACTTTAGAATACTTTTTAACTAAAATATCTATTAAAAATGAACCTATTAGTCCTGAACCGCCAGTTACACCAACATTTAATTTTTTATAATTCATTATCTTTAGCTACCTTCATTTTAATTTTTTATCAATATTTTTAGATATACTTCGTGCAATATTTAAGTCTAAATGAGTATCAATATTTATAGACTCTTCCTGGGTCATTTCTATCCAACCTATCGGATCTATAATAAGTTTTTTTTGTTTAATAAAATCATTTTTTCTAAAAACATAGATTGCGCTATTTAAACGACATAATTTGTTCATATCTTGACGTTTATTAAATTTGTTATTTGGTTCAACTATATAATTATATAAAACATTAGATTTCCTGAAAATATTTTCTGGTTTTCTCTCAAGTGGACAAACAGAAACAATAGAATTAAATTTACCTTCCAACATTCTATCAATGGCCATTGTAACATGTTCTCTGTTTCTAAATGGTGAAGTTGGTTCTAGATAAACAACATGGTTTATTTTTTTACAATAAAAACTTTCTATTTTTTCTATAACATCTTTAATTACGTCTTCTGCAATAGCGTCATCGTTTGATAATGCTTTTGATCTATAAAATGGTACCTCAGCACCATATCTTAAAGCCTCTTTTTTGATTTGATGATCATCAGTACTTACAAATATTTTATCAATATTATTTACTTTTGAACTATTTACAGCTCTCCCTAACAAAGATATTCCATTGACTTTCTTTAAATTTTTTTTTGGAACTCCCTTTGAACCGCCTCTTGCTGGAATTATTGCTACATTTAACATTTGGATATTTTATTAAGTATGTCAGTTTTTAATTTTTATTTCTAAAACTTTTCTATTCAATAATTGCTCAGCTCCATTTATTTGATAACGACTTTTATTACCAACTCTTGTTGTCCAAGCCCTCATTGGATCATCTGTTTTTTTTATATCAAATGGCATCAAAAAATCATAAAAAGTAAATCTTTCTACTTTACTAATTTTACTTAGAATATTTGATATAGTATGAATTGAGAATATATTCCAACCTTCTTCCCATTGTGCTTTTTTTATATCTGACCTTCTATATTTCATTATTACATCAATATTATTTTCATTAAAGTTGCTTGATATATATAATCTACCACCTTTATTCAGGCGAGAAACTGAATTAATAATAGACTTTTTAGGATCTTTTAAAATTCCTATAACTCCAAACATAGTTATCAAATCATACTTATTTTTTCCTAAACAACTTTTATCTTCAATTGATCCATTTATAAATTTTCCATTTTTAACATTTTTTTCTGCTACGCATAATAATTTTTTTGAGACGTCTAACCCGACTAAATTAGCATTAGGAAATTTTGTTTTTAAAAACTTTAAAAAACTTCCGTTTGAACATCCAACATCTAATATACTATTAATATTTTCTGGATAATTTTGACAAATAATATCTAGTGTAAATTTAAAAATCTCTTTTATCTTTTTATTACTTGAATAAATATTCTCATCAATTGATTTTCTTACATCAATATTTAATTTTTTTATTTTTGTATTCATCTCTATATACTTTTTTAGTTAAATCATTTAATTTCTCACTATAACTTTTATTATCTAAAACATGAAAAAATTCAGATTTCTTTTTTAATCTATTAGAAATCAATTTATTTCCAATTTTACTGGATAGTTTTTTAATACCACCAACAAATTCTTCAAATTTGAAAACAGTAACTACATCCTCAATTTTTATAAATTCAGCAAAATGGATTTCGTCTGCACTGAATGCTTTACCATCATATTCTTGAGGAAAAAAAACTAATACGGGCTTACCTAGAGTAATTCCTTCAACTAACATGGTTGATAATGGTGAAATCAGTCCGTCAATCAAGTTTAAAAGCATATTAGATATTTTATAGTCAATCATAAAAACCTTTCTTGTTGGATTTTTTATCTCACTTTTATAATAATTAATCATATGAGGGTCCATGGTTATATGCTTTAAAGATAATGAAAAAAAGTCTTTTTCACCTTCACCCAATCCACCTCTCCATGGATGAGGCCTATAAATTACATGAGTATTTTTAATAATTTTGTCACTTATTGCCTTATCTAGGGCTTTTAAGTATAAAGTTTCATGTCTTCCAGAACCAGCACCAGCATAAACTATAATTTTTTTCTTCTTCGGAACATTAAAGATATTACATAACTCATCTTTGGAGTAATTTAATTTATTTTTATAAGTTTGAAATTGTGCTGCACCTAATATTGAAATATTTTCTTTTGGTAACCTTAAGTATGTTTTAGCGTGTTGTTCTGATTGTTTTCCCCAAACCACTAACTTAGAAGGCAATCCAGTGCATACAGCCTTTGCTGATGGATTATCCCAAGAATTCATTAATAAAATTAGAGGAATACCATATTTTTTCTTTATTTGAAGTAGTTCATTAATATGATATCCCTGCAAAATTGTGGGATGTATTAAAATATCTGGCTTTTCTTTTTCAATGACATTAATCACTGATTTATCTATTTTTAACTTCATCATGATATAAATTTTGTATAAATGATAAATTATCGGAAGACCTCTAATATGAGATTTTAAGACAAATGATTTGCCATTTTGAAACTTGGCATCAGAAATTCTACCCTTATAATTTGGAAGACCTTTTTGCTGTCTAATAACTGTAGCCATATAAAGTGGATACCAGTGACCAGTTCTTTTTCTAGTGACATTAGTATAACTTATATTTTTTAAATTTAATGTTTTAGGGTTAGTATACGTTGCAATTTTACTTGTAGAATTATCTTGATTAAAAACATAAGTAACATCGTGGTTAAGATTTATATGTTTAAATGCATCAGTCTTTATAAAATGTCTGATAGCTATATCAGTATCTACGAAAACACATATTTTTAATTTATCTTTTTTCATTTTTATAATTTAACTCGATTGTCCATAACTAAAGTTATTACAATCAAATCTCGGTAACAAATTCCTATAGTTATAAATGTCATTTTCTATTGCCTGCCTATGCTCTACGTTAAATGAAAAGTCAAATCAATTGTTTTTTTGTATATCTAGAGTGTTTTCATTTAATGAGTGTAACCCTCCATAGGGTATACAAAAAGTCTTATACTCTGGATCTAATAATTTATTTAATTCATTTTGTCCATCTAGTATTTCAATTTTTTGTTCTGAATGATTTAATCTGCTCAGAACCAGATGATTAATTGTATGAATACCAAATATCATTCCATTTTCTTGCATTTCTCTCATTTGACTAATTTTTAGATAGAAATTTTTAATATCTATTGTCAAATCAAAATTTTGGCAAACTTCATCTAAAATTTCATCTCTATGTTTATAATCCAATAAATAGTTGAATATTTGTTTAATCCCCTTAATTAAGCATAAATCAGTATGTTATATATTTTTCTAATTTCATTTCACATTCTGACAAAGCTTTAAAAATGATCTTTCCTGATGAACCATTACCATAAATCAACTCACTTTTATAATGACCATTATTTATCTGTATTTCGATAGCATCCATTATTTTGTTATAATTGTAAGGAACATCAATAACGTTTTTCCCTCTTAATCTATTATTTTGTCTTGAACCTATATTCACCACTGGGACACCCAAGTACTCACATTCACGTATACCACTTGATGAATTACCAATTAAACAAAGACTATTTTTTAAAAGTATTGCATAGTGCTCCATTTGAAGACTAGGTATAGCAATAATTTCTTGACTATTTTTGAAGTTTTGAAGTTCTTTTACTATATCTTTTTGTCCAGAGTCCATATTTGGTAAAAGCCAAATTATTGGTACTTTAAACTTTTTTAATGATTTTAAAGTTTGTAAAATTTGGAAACTAGAATCTTGACTCTCTGTTACAACAGGATGTTGTGATATTACCAAATATTCATTTTTAAGCGAAAATTTTTTATCCGAATATTTACTTATAACATTTTCTGTTTCTTTAAAATTTCCAAAATCTAAGTCTTTAATTAAATCAATGCTTGGTGACCCACAAATATATATAGAGTCTTCACTCTCACCCATTTTCATTATTCTTTGCGCAGATTCTTTATTTGAGGGAAAGTGAATATGGGATAATTTAGTTATTGAATGACGAATTCTCTCATCAATTGAACCAGAAACTTCTCCACCCTCCAAGTGAGCAATAAAGCAATTCATGCAAGTGGCAGCATGAGCTACAGATAAAGCTTCGTACCTATCAGCAATCACTAGCACAATATCTGGTTTTAAATTATTAAATATCTTGCTTAATTTTGACGTCAAAATACCAGCTGATAAAGACATTGAATACAGATCATCTTTAGGTTGCAAATAATCAACTATGTCATTAATGAAAAAACCATCTTCTTTTATTTTATCAATATAATTCCCATATCTAGAAGTTTTTAAATTTTTACCAACTACTAATTGCAATTCAACTCTTATATCTCTAGAAAAATATTCTATTACAGACCGCATTTTGGCGTAATTTCCTCGTGTTGTTAAAACAATGCATATTTTTCTAGCTTTAAACATAAGTATTAAAAATTTAAATTATTTAATTTGATTTTTTAATCGCCAGGTATTTCCGTCTTTTTCCCATAAATGGGGACTACGAGCCTCATCAATATATTGCCAAAATTGCTGTTCAGTAAGTTCTACATAATTTAAGAATTCTTTAAAATATTTTTTTGGAAACTCTCCATCAAATTTTTTTACTAAAGCCACACCTTCTTCTCTATCAATATGTCCGTTTCGAATTTCTTGAGCCGCATCGTAAGATGCTCTACCAATACCAAACTTTATAAAAGTCGTAAAATAGTGGAAACCATCCGTCTTATCATCAAGGCTTGAGTATTTTGAATAAGTTCCCTCTGAACGCTCTGGATTAGGTAAGAAATTACAATTTTCTACTGCATAATAAAAGTTGTCTTGAGGCCTCCACAACTTGTAGTAACTCATAAAATGAACTTCTAAACCAGATTTTTTAACATCATTTATGTCAAGAGGAAAATATGGGATAAGTTCCTCTTTCTTTATACCTTCATTGTCAAGTTGCGAAAGTGTTTTTCCTCCAAGTTTTATCTCTAAAATTTGTTCTTTAGGTCTTGAAAAAAAATTGTCTGGCATCCTTGGATTATCCCAGTTTAAATCCGAACCTCCCTCTGCTTGAGTTTCACCGTACATGATTAACTTCACACCTTTTTCCAGAGCAACTCTGGGGGCTATCAATTTTTGACCAATTATAAAAGGTTGAAATGGGTGTAATAAATTTTCAAATGCAAACTTTGTTAATTTTTTGTGGACTTTTCCATTGGGCGTTATCAAAATGTTATCAAAACCACCTTCAATCCACGCTTGTAAGTTTCTCCATCCAATGTCGGTATACATGTGCGGAGCCCAAGTAACTGTAAGAGGGTTCATGCCATATTTTTCTTTTAATATGTGAGCAACATACATACTATCTTTACCACCACTGCCTGGACAAATTACATCATATGAACCGTCTGAACTTCTGTATTTATTGCACAGAACTTGTAATTCTTTTTCTCTTTTTTCCCAATCTACTTTATTATATTTATAATCATGATATCGGCAGGCAGAACATATACCGTCTTTAAAACCAATCGTTGGTTTTATAGATGAAACATTATGTTTATGCTCTAAAACTGTGGAGGGTCTTTGATTAGAAATAACGCATAATTTACAAAAATTAACATTTTTTGAAAGTCCCCACTTAATGTTTTGATTTTCATTAATCATTTATTTTTCTCGAATTAACGATAGATAGAAATTGTTTTAGTATATTTAAACCTGCATTACCACTTTTTTCTGGATGAAATTGAAATCCAAAAATATTTTTTTTTCTTACTACAGAAGAAAAAGAAGAACCATCAAAAAAAGATTTCGCTAAAACATTGTTTTCTGATTTAACATCTACGTAATATGAATGAATAAAATAAAATAAATCATTATTTCTTACATTTAATTGTATTGGATTTTTTTCAAAATTATTATTCTTAACAAAATTTAGATTTGACCATCTAACATTTGGTATTTTATAATCTGAATACTTTGAGCTGACCTTTTTTAATTTCTTAACATCACCTTCAATAAGAGATAGACCTTGAAAAAAGCCCATTTCTTCACTGCTTTCAAATAATAAATGCATTCCAAGACAAATTCCTAAAATAGGCTTCCCTGAAGAAACAAATTTATGCACAAAATCACTTAATCCCGTATTATTTAAATTTTTCATGGCATGTCCAAATGATCCAACACCGGGTAATATTAAACAGTCACTTTCAAGAAATTTTTCAGAAAATTTATTAACAAAATTTATTTGATTGAAATTTAGATATTTAAGGGCATTGCTTATACTTTTTAAATTACCTGAGTCATAGTCTATAATTGAAACTTTAATATTCATTATTTTCTCTAACTTGAATATTATTTTCTTTTAAATACTGTTTAGCTTCTTTAATTGTCAAATTATTAAAATGAAAAATTGTACCAATTGCAATTGCATTCACATTACATCTATTAATTAATGCTAGTAAATGTTCTTTTTTACCTGCACCACCGGACGCAGTTATAGGAATAGGACAATCTTTTGAAATCAACTCAATTAATTCAACATCAAAACCTATTTTACATCCATCGTTATCTACCGATGTTACCAAAATTTCTCCTGCACCAAGTCTAATCACTTTTTTTGCCCATTCAATTGCATCAACACCCGTTCTTTCCCTGCCACCATCAATATAAACTTCCCATCCTTTTGAATGTTTCTTAGCAACAATAGAACTTACAATACATTGAGAACCAAATTTTTCAGCTGCTTCTTTTAAAATAATTGGATTTCTAATAGCTTCTGAATTAATAGCAACTTTATCTGCGCCAGATTTTAACAAAAGAGAAATATCGTTTAAATTTCTTATGCCACCACCAACTGTTACAGGAATAAAAACATTTTTAGTAGTCCTTTGAACGATTTTTAGTAAATTGTTTCTCCCATATAAACTAGCTACAGAGTCAATATAAATTAACTCATCAATCCCTTGTTTATAATACTTCTTAGCAAAACTGTTAGGATCACCTAATTTTCTTAAGCCTTCTAATTGAACACCTTTGATTAGATCATTACCCTTTACGTCTAAGCGTCCAATTATTCTAGGAAATGGCATAGGTCAAAAAAACTTTCATTTCTTTTACCAATTAATATTAGGTATTATTATATCTTTTTTAATTTTATTTTTATTTTCCTCAGCCGTTTGAAAAATCTCTTTTACAACAGTATCAAAATTCGAGAATTTACAATTTTCAGATATATAATCTGTTAAAATTTTATATTTTTGCTTTTCTGCAACCTTTTCATGTCTTGGATCAAACTCATGATTAATTTCACAGTCATATCCTTGATCTATCGCAATTTCTTTTATTTTGTTTGCAATTTCTAAAACTGAAAAGTTTTTTTCTGTTACATGATTTATTATTTTATGCTTTTCTTTAAATTCCTTTTTCCAAAGTTTAGCCAATGAATTAACAGAGTCTTCTAGAGCCATCAATCCAGTTCTTTGGTGGCCTGTTCCATACACTGTCAAAGGTAAATTTAATATTGCTTGAACTACAAATCTATTGACAATAGTTCCAAAGAACTGATCATAGTCAAACCTTGTTTGAAGTTTATTGTTTTCTGTATAACTTGTTTTGACACCGAAAACCGTTGATTGCATAATTTCAACTACTTTAATACCCCAGTTACAACAAGCAACATTTATATAATTTGAATCATTAATTTTTGACGCATGATAAAAATCTGAACTAGCTCTTGGGTAAGGCATAAACTCATTTGAGGTAATACCATTAAAGCTTGGTTTAAAAAAGCCTTCGGAAATATCTATATTAGACTTGCTGTATTGACCAAATGAACCAAGTTTAATTAAAGGTGCCTTACAACAATTTTTTTTCATTGCAAATAGGACACGTAAATTTGCAATTTCATTATTTTTAGCTGTTAATATTGCATTTTCTAAATTTTTCATTGAAAATGGAGCTGAAGCCTGTTGTGAAAGATTATAAACAGCAACTACTTCTGTATCTAAAAATAAATCATCTATATTTTCTTCAGAAATATCTCTATACTTAAAACTTAAGTTATCAATATCATAGACTTTGGACGAAAACTTTATTCGCTCCTCAGGCATAAGAATATTTGTAAGGGAGTCAGATCCACAGAGGTTAACAAGCTTTCTCCTGAGAAAACAATCAACTATCAAAATTTCTATGTCTTTATTTTCGATAGCTAATTGAACTGACAAAGGCCAACCTATATAACCATCTCCTCCAAAAACTATAATTCTTTTTTTCATTTCTTTACTTTTAAATAGAAATTATACGGTTTTCAAGCATGGTGTTTTCTTTAAAAGCTGATCTAGTATATTTTTTAATTTTTAAGTTTTCATCTAATGCATAACCTATGTCAAGATTATAATCAGGACCATAAATATGTAAACTGACAGCTTGCATACCTTTTGATGTAGTTTTAATGCTATGCCAATCATTTTCTTTAACAAATGTTTGCAAGCTTTTTGGAGTAACTAATGTTGTTCTAACTTGAGAAAATTTATTTTCAATTTCAATCCAATCATTTACTATTAAGTTCCCTTGTATTAAACCAAAAATTCCCCATGTCCCATGATTGTGGATAGAACCTATATAATTTCTTGAAAAAATATCTAATTGAATATTAAACTCGTTGCATTTGAAAATCAAATATCTACCGTATGGCAAATCATCTCCAGTTTTGATTGAGTAATGCGAGATTGCTTCAGATAATTCATTTAGAGATTTCTCTAATAAAATGAGATCAAAGGATTTATTTGCTTTAGAAAAGTTTTTTTTACAAACATTGATCACTTCTTCAAACATATAGTTTCTCCTATTATTTTTGCCGCTTTTTTAAGTCGTAAATCAGACTCAAAAAAAGGAATACTCAACCTAAATTTACCCGTTTCAGCAAAACATTTAACATATATACCTTGTTTTTGAAGTTTCTTATACTGAAAATATATATTTTTTCGATTACTTTTTACAGTCAAAATGCCATCATGACAAGCTTTATAATCAATAGTTTTAACACCAAATTCATCTAAATAATCTTTAAGACTACTTTTTAAATAAATTAGTCTTTTTAAAATTTTGTTCAAAGTTAATTTAGAGAATAATTTAAGTATAAAATAAATTTCCAAATATTTAAAGAAGTCTTGACCACCTGATAACGTGAAAAAATTGTTTTTAACTGTGATATCAGAGCCAAAAAAACATTTTTCTAACAATTTTTGATTTTTCTTATAAGATATTATTCCAAAACCTTTTGGACCATGACACCATTTATGAAAACTAGCAAAAGAAATATCACAATAATTCATATCAATTTTGTAAACACCTAAAGTTTGAGCGGCGTCTAAAATTAAAATAGAATTTGGGGAATATTTTTTTGAAATTTCCCAAATGTTTTTTAAAGGTAAAAGTTCCCCAGTTTTATATAAAGCACTAGAGATTATAATAAAATCTGGTTTTATCTTTTGGTATATTTCTTTTGTTAAAAGTTGATAAATATTAACTTTATGACAATTATGATTATTCTCAAACGAACTTAGACCTCCTTCATGCTCAAATTTTGTAGTTAAAATTCTAGCGTTTTGATTTTTTATAGACCTTGAAATTAGAGATGACAACTGACTGCTAGAGACTGTAATTTCAGTTTCAAAAAAATTCCCAACAAAAAATAATTTTTTGGCTAATTTAATATTTTTTTCATAATAAAATCTACCTAATTCATATTGATTTAATGGGTTTATGCTTATTTCTTTTCTTTTTTCTTTTGGAATAATTTCTGATGTCAAATCAAGACCCAAGTTAGCAATATTTAGATTTATTTGTTCATAATTGAAAAGCCTGTTTCTTACATTATTCCAATTTGAAGGATCTTTTAAATTTATAAATTCTAGAGGGAAATATTGATGTAAATCTTTTAAACTAATTTTTGGCATATTTAATTTAGGATTATATAAATTTATTTCTTGAATTTTGATAATAATAATTTAGGTCAAATTATTAATATCAAAAAAATCTCCCTCAATCATTGGACTTGATAAAGTCTTACCAATAATTTCATATTTTCTTGTTGGTGGGATTCCTGTTCCAGGTCTTTTTATAGATATATCTTGATCAGTGATAATTTTTCCTTTGCCCAAATCCTTTGAACAAACTAGAGACTTCAAAGCCCAATTTTTTGCATTTTCTTCACATAAAACTGACCGTTTGATACCATCTCCAATCATTTTTTCAATTGATCTAATTTGCTTTATAAAATCTGGAAAATCATATGGAGTATGAGAAACTTTCCAATCTTGTGCATTAGGGATGTTTTTATGAATTGTTATATGTCTCTCTACTATTTTAGCACCCATGGCTACTGCAGCTAATATTGCCATTCCATCTATAGAATGATCAGAGTATCCAATGGGACCATTAAAATACTTCTTCATATCGTACATGGCTGACAAATTTATTTGTTCTATTGGAGCAGGGTAACTTGTAACACAATGCAATAACGCTATTTCATTACAGTTTACCTCAAGGCAACTTGACATAATAGATTTAACATCATCGTTATCGCTCATCCCGGTAGATATTATTAGAGGTTTTCCAAGAGAGGCAATAGATTTAATAAAATCAAGGTTATTTTTTTCTCCAGAACCAATTTTTATAGCAGAAACATCTAATTTTTTAAGCCATTCAATTCTAGACTCATCATGTGCAGTTGTTAAAAAAATTATTCCTTTTTCCTTACATCTATCTTTTATTTCTAAAATTTGATCAAAATTTAAGTTTCTTGGTCTTAATCTATCTTTCCATTCATTAGCATTTTTGGAAATTAATGCATCTACATCAAAGATTTGAGTTTTAAAAATATCAGCACCTGAGTCAACTGCCATATCAACCAGATCCCTAGCAATTTTAATGTCTCCAAAGTGAGATATACCAGCTTCAGCTATAATTAAACAAGGATTATTTTTACCTATTTTTTTATTTTCTATATTAATAATTTCTTTAAAGTTCATATTATCTTTTATCACAAAATTACCTTCTATCAATTAAAATTATCCTAGTTACGAAACCTTTTTAATGATTTATAATTACCTATTTTTGCTATAACACCATTTTTTAAAATGATAATTTGATCTGAGTTTTTTAAATTGGATATTTTATGCGTTACTAGAATTGTGGTTAACTTATCATTGAGTGATTTGATTAGAGATATGATCTTTTCTTCATTCTGGGAATCAAGTGCATTTGTAGCCTCATCTAAAATTAATAAAGAAGGATTTTTATATAATGCTCTGGCAATCGCAATTCTTTGTTTTTGTCCTCCAGACAATTTTGATCCCCTTTCGCCAATTTGTGTGTTTTCTCCTAACGGAAGTTGTTTAACTAATTCGTCAAGTTGTGACATTGAAATACATCGCTTTATTTTTTTCTCATCAATAGAATTAGGATCTAATGAAAATGCAATGTTTTCTTTCAGAGTGGCATCAATTAAATATGGTGCTTGCTGAACATAACCAACCTCTTTAATCCAACTATTGATATTTGAGTAATTTAGATTTACGTTATCTATCTCTATTTTCCCAGAATTACAGAAAAGTAGCCCGAGCAATAAATCTATAATTGTAGTTTTGCCAGAACCAGACTCACCAACAATACCATAAGAGAGTCCTCTGTCGAACTGAAAATTCAAATTTTTAATTATATTTTTTTTTGTATTCTGATATTTAAAGAATATTTCTTCAAACTTGATAGACTTCCAACTTTTAAAAGATCTGTTTTTGTGTTTTGACATAACAACTGGTATTAATTTGTTTGCTTCATCCAAAGTATTTTTGAAGTTTATTATACCCACTATAAAAGGATGAATGTTTATCAAAGCACCTGTACTTCCCATAATCCTATTGATAGAAGGAATGATACGAGATGAAACCATCATAGCTAAAGCCATAAAAACTGCAATTTCAGAACCAGATAAACCAGAAGCCCATAATGAAATTGCTATTAAAACTAAAGACATTTGAACTATTAAAATAAATATAAGAGGATATAACTTGCTCCAAAATCTTGTCCAAACATATGCATGACTAGCATCAGAAACTGTCTTATCAAAGTAAGTTCTAAAAAATTCAAGATTAGAACTAATTTTTATATCTTTAATTCCTGAGAAAATTTGGCTAGTAGATAACATTGTTTCGTCAGCACTTTTTCTTGACAGATCAGCATATTTTTTTATTTTTGGTCGACATAGAATAACAAGACTTAATCCTAATAAAAAAGCAATTAGTATAGCCCAAATTCCCTGAATTGGAAAAACTAATATGACCATTAAAGAAATAAATATAAATATAATAAAATCACTAAATAGTGTAATAATTAAACCAATACTATCTCGACTCCACATCGGAATATCGTGATGAAAAAGACGAGTTACTATTGATGAATTTTTCGATAAAAACCATTCATAGGGAGTGTCAATACTTTTTTTCATTAGTTCATTAGCAACTCTTCTCCAACATGATGCTGTAAATTTTGATAAAAAATGATTGACGGTAATACTTAATATATTTGCTACAAACAACAATACTAGAGATACAAACCCTAATAAAAATGTCATGAATGTTCTACTTGGTTCTCCTACGAACAATAATAAGTCTTGATAATAAATATTTTCCTCAATTTTTTTAGGCTCAAGTATAAAAGTTATTAAAGGTATTACGGAACCAAATGCTATGGTCTCTATCATTCCAGTAATGATAATAGCTATTCCAAAAATCAAAGTAATTCTTTTTTCTTCAAAAGAAAGTAAAGATAAACCCAAAAAAAATTGAGTAAATTTAATTTTTTTTTTCACTATCTTACTGCAAAATTTTATTTTTTAATTTTCTCAATATTGGTAAAGTTGGTCCTGCTAGAAAACGCATCCAACTTTTAAAAAATTGTTTTTGTGGAGGCGGAGGTTCAGAATGATTTAATAATTTCAAAGGTTTTTGATCTAATAAAAACATTTTTTGAAATAGTGTCATTACTCTTGATACTGCCTCTGAAGAAACATGCCTCATATCACTTTCCCATGGATTTTTAGTACCATACATCACTACTTCATATGAAGGAAAATAAAATACATTTTCTGGATGCCTGCTTGCAAACATTTCTGCGGCAACTCTTAAAACTGCTTTAGAATAGGAATTTGCAACAACAACATGATCTTTTGTTGAGAAGGTTTTATTGAAAGGAACTGGAGAAACGCTAATTATAAGTTTTATATCTGGTTTATGTCGTTTATAAACATCTAGTAATTTTTCTAATTCTAAAAGATTATCCTCTACACTAAGTTGCTTTTGTCTTAAGATTAAAGGATCTATTTTCCATGGAGAAACACTGGTATAGTCTTCAGAGTGTGCAAATTTCCAGGCTTCTGTTAATCCAAGCGTCAAAATCATTACCTCACATTTCTTAAAAGCTCTAAATAGTGCTTTATTATGATTTATATAATCGTTTTCATACTCTTTTTTGTTAGCTGTAGTCGAAATAGTTCTAAATGGATCAATCAAATGATTTTTATTTTTAATAACAATTTTCTCAAATTTTTTCTCTCCAAATGCTCTTTCAATTACTTGTCGCATACTTGGTACATTCCATAATGTTCCTGTCCTAGCTGGCGACATTCTATAAGAAGTTTCACTAATTTTTTCTATAGGCAAATCTTTTGGTAAATCATCTTCTTCTAAAACATAATTATATCCTGAGTTTTGGAGTTGGTGTGCTATTCTAAGTGCAAAACAAGAACCTAAACTACCAATAGGGGTCTTATTAGTAATTATTGGTTTTGCTTCTCTCAAAAAATTATCAGTAAAAATATCAAAATAATTTGCTTTATCATTTATTTTGTAGGCAGGATTATTGGGCCATTGTACAACTCTAACTTTCTCTGGTGTTTCTCTTAAATAACATTTTGAGTTATTTTCGAATATAATTCGTAACTTATTTTTCAATTTTACTAATTCCGAGTCATTTTTAAGCTTTTCTCTATCAATTTTTTGTTCAATAAACTCTATAAGTATTTCTCCAGATAGAGGTTTGTTTTCTTCAAAAATCATCTCAATTTGATTTATTATATTTTTTGAAATTCCATCATTTTTCAAACCCTCTAAAAAAATTTGTTTAAAATATTTGTTTAACCAAATATTTTTTTCATTAATATTAAGTATATTTTTTGTTAAATAATTATTTATTTTGGACATTTTTTAAACTTTCTATAAATGAAGGCTATCATTTCTACCTTAAGTCTTTTTTAGGATTTCTAGGGTAGTTAAAATTTGGGTTTAATTCTCTTTCTTTATAATCGTTAAAATCAGCAGGCTTAAAAGAGGGATAACAGTGAAAGATGCATACATACCTTTCTTTCCCTATGTCAGGAAATCCCCCTTTGTGAATGGTGTTATTTGAAAAAATTGTAACTAGTCCAGGACCTCCAACTGGTCTTTCAATAAAGTTTTTATAATTTTTATCAATTTGATCCTTGTAAAAATCTGTTGATAACTTTCTCATTTCTTCTTTATTGAATTTTCCAAACTTTTTTAAATGCTCTCTTAGTATGTGCCTTCTTTTAATTAATAATATTTCTGATTTTTTCCAAGGTAAAATTTCTATAGCACCCATATCGTTTGAAGCTTCAGAAATATAAAACATAACATTTATACATGTTCCAGGACCTCCATCATTATGCCATAATTGCGATCCAGATGGATTTTTTTGGGTTCTTTTAGAATACTGCATTGTTGTGAAATAAATATTAAAATCACATTGAAAAATATTCTTTAAAATATTTCCTAACTTTCCTTTAAATAATCTTTCTATTTCATGAAAGTCATTAAATGGGTTTTTAAAATAACTCTTAATATTAGGTGAAATTTCTTTCCAAACGTATTTTTCAGACTTTTCTTTATGCTTTATTTTTTTGTAAATTGAAGATGCTAAAGATTTATTTTCATCAGCGTGAAAATAAGTAAAGCCTTTTTGTCTAAATTCTTCTACAAGTGTATCAATAAAATTTGATTTTTTGAATGAGTTGGTATAATTTTTTTTACAATAATTCCAATGTTTGGTATATACTTTTGCTTGATTCCAAAACATACTAGTCTTATGCATTTTAATAGAATGAGCAAAAATTAAATCAGAGATTTTGTTTTTTATTTTATCAATCATACTTATAAATCTTATGTTTAATTTTGAACAAAATTTAGTGAAAAAGCTGTTCCCCGTAATAGTTTTCTATTAGAAACCTTTCCAATGACTTTTTCAAAATACTTTGGTTCCAATCCATACCCTGGTCTAATGATTCTTATATTATTTTTATTAAAAACGTCTCCCTTATCAATATCCTTTACAACGTATATTGATCTTCTAAAAACAGAACTCATTTCTTCAGATGAGGTTTTTTCATAATTAATTTTGCCAAGAGCTAGGTGAACTTTATTACAATCATCAACTAAAGATTTCAATTCATCCTTTTCCAATGAAAAAGATGCATCTGGTCCACCGTCACTTCTTTTTAACGTAAAATGTTTTTCTATAATTTTAGCACCGAGGCTTATTGCCGCAATTGAAGTAATGTTTCCTGGAGTATGATCAGATAAACCAACTATTACATTAAATTTTGATTTCAAATCTCTAATTGTTTTTAAATTTGACTCTTTGATACTTGTTGGATAACCAGAAACACAATGTAATAAAACTAACTCCTTGCAACCTGCTTCTTTTATTGTGTTAACAGACTCTTCAATTTCTTTTAAATTTGCCATTCCTGTTGACATCAAAATAGGCTTTCCTGTAGAAGCTATTTTTTTTATTAGTGGAATATCAGAGTTTTCAAAAGATGCAATTTTATATGCTGGTGTATTTAAGTTTTCTAAAAAATCTACTGCCGTGTTATCAAACGGTGTGCTAAATACCGTTATACCTATCTGTTTTCCCTTTTGGAATAATCTTTCATGCCAATCCCAAGGAGTGTGAGCCATTTTATACAATTCGTGCAAACTATAACCATTCCATAAACCTCCATTAATTTTAAAATCTTTGCTGTGATGATCAATTGTCATTGTTTCAGAAGTATATGTTTGAAGTTTTACAGCATTTGCACCAGATGCTTTTGCCAATTCAATTAGTTTCAATGCTCTATCTATATTCCCATTATGATTACCAGACATTTCAGCAATAATATATGGTCTACTATTTTCAGATATTTCAAATCCATCAATTTTTATTTTATTTTTCATTATTTAATAATTTCTCTAATCTTCAAAAATGCCTCAGAAGCATTCAAACCAACTGAGGACCCTCTATATTGAGCTAGAATTTCAAGTGTTTTTAAAGATCTCGGATGAGGGAATTTTCTAATTTCATTTTTATAGGCTTTTAAAGCTAGTTTTTTTCTTTCTAATTGTTTTGAAATATCAACATATGTATTTGGTATAAAATTATTACCTATTGAATCTGATGACCACTCTGTACTAGATAATACCTCAAAACAAAAAATTTTTTTACAGCTATTATCTGGAGTAGGTCTACTTGCAGTTAGAACTGCTTGATGGGTTATTCTATGATCAACATTCAAGTCACCACCATGATGCGTATAAATTATAGTTGGATCGAAATAATTTATATATGCCTCTATTTTCCTTACAATGTCTATAAATAATACTTTATCTAAACTATTATCTGGTAATTTTAAAAATTTAATTTCATCAACACCCATAATAGCTCCAGCTTTTTTTGCATGGTTCTCTCTAACTTCAACAAATTTTTTATTTTTTTCATTTTCGCGTGATGTAACTCCATCTGCTAAAAATAAAACGTTCACTAAATCTGAACATTCCTTATGCTTTATTATTGTACCACCACAACCTAAGACCTCATCATCAGGATGTGCTGCAACTATTAAAACTTTTTCAGTAATTTCTTTTTTTTGTTTTGTCATAAATAATTACCCTTGCTTCCACCCTACCTTTTAACTTCTCAGCTTTATCAAACTCTATAATTTTTGATCCCCATTCTATAAATGCTTTCGGATAAGTAGGTGCATCTAACATTCTAATATGATCATAAATATTTTTTAAAGATATTTTTTTTGGAACAATACTCTCTTCGGGAATTCTTCTCTTAAAAACAACTGTTCTACCTAATTGTTTTTTTAATTTTGGCTTTTCAGAAATAATTTTTTTTATCAAATCAAAGGCTATTAATGCAAAGTTTGTATAAATGACATGGGCTGAACCTTTTAATGATAATTTCTTTTTAAAATAAATAGGACCACTATCAAATTTTTTTTCCATCTTTAGAGCTGTTACAACAGTTTTAGTATGATTTCTTTTTATTAAATTTTGTAGAGGTGAACCACCTTTTCCGTAAGGCAAATCCGTCATATGGAAACACACGCACTCGTAATCATTAATTATTTCGTCTGAAACCTTCCATGACCAATGCGGAAAAAATATGAACTCTGGATTTATTTTACGTATGTAAGCCAAGTTTAATTTTTTCGGCTGATCTATTAAATACCATTTTCCTGGTAAATTTTTTACAACTTTTTTATATTGTTGGATATTCCAAGGTTTTATTGTTGCAACTATATAATTTTTCATTTTTTTGATTTAGATATAGTTAAATTATAACGAACACCATTCAATTCAAAAAAAGCTGGATAATTTACATTATCGACAATTCTAAGTAAATTAAATTGCGACTTAATTGATTTATTTGGATCAATCTCACTATCATCTGGGGTTCTTCGCTTATAAAAACTCTCTTTACCTTTTTGAGAAAATCCTTTAGGTAGAAATTTACTTCTTAAAAATTTTAAACATAATTTTATTGATACGTTTCCTTGCTTATGCCTTAATTCTGGATTTAATTCATGCCCTTGAAAATGTATGAATTCTTTATAGATAATATCACCAGAATCAACTTTTTTAGAAGCTTCTAAAAGACAAACAGGTATCTTTTTCTTACCTTCAATAATTTGCCAGGATAAAGGTGAAAAACCCTTACCCATTGGTAAAGAACTCTCATGAACAATTAAGGATTTATAGCATTTTTTTAATATTTCCCCTCTCATAATTTTAGTACAACCTAACATAAAACATATATCGTTTTTATTTACGTCCTCATGTTTTCTTATAAATTTCGCTTTATCACCTTCTTTGTTGATTTTTGTGACTAGCTTTTTTGCGTAAGGAATAATCCAACTATTATTGTCAACTAAAACACAAACTTTTCTTGGTTTCAAATGCCATGCTTCTCTCATTTGTTGATCTCATTTAAAACTCTATTTGCACCTAAACCATCACAAATCCCTAGGGCTACTTTTGACATTTTTTGTAAAACTTTAGGATTATTTTTTAAAAAAACTATCTGATTAGTTAATTTTTCAGTGGACAATTCTTCGTGCCATCCCACATCAATGGCAGCTCCTTTTTTGTGTAAATTTTTGGCTATAATTTTTTGATTATCTGCTGTAACAACAATCAATGAAGGTAAGCCTAAGCAACATCTTTCCCAAGATGAAACACCACCTGCACCAATGGATAAATCGGCATTTAACATTAATTCAGCCATGTTCTTTACATTTTTGTATATTTTTATTCTATCATTTTTTTTTATATTTTTAACTAAATCGCGATTGTTCATATCATGAAAACCCATAACAATATCTACAAAAAAATCATAATTAGAATTTAAAACTGACTTAAGTGCTGTAAGAGTAAAATTTTTAGAGTCGCTAGATCCAAAAGAAATTAAAATTTTTCTTAGACTAAAGTTTTTGTTTTTAACATTTATCATTTTTCTTTTTTCATAAAATTGAGATCTTAATAAAGAAAATTTACTGCCTAATAAAAGCTTACATTTTCTTGGTACTAAATCTTTGTAATGAATTGATTTTCTCATTACAGTTTGATCGAGAAGATAATCACAAAAATGCTCTCTATTTGCTAAGTCATCTATTACTAATATTTTATATGATTTTTGAGCTAATTTTTTTTCAAAATTTTTATCCAATAAATAATGATCAACAACGATCAAATCCATAAAATCTATGTTTTTTAAAAAAAGATCTATGTAGTTATCTTGATTAAAATTAAAGATCAAAAATTTATATCTATTTATTTCTGGAAAATGTATTCTTGTCTCCTCTACTGAAGCAATATTTATTTCCCAATTTAAATTAAAAAAAATATTTGCTAATGCAAGACATCTATATGCGTGACCTCCTCCAATTTTTTTTGATGATTCAAAAAAGAATAAAATTTTTTTCATTTTTACCAATCAGTTGAAACTACTATACAAATCTTTTAACTGCGCAGAAACTCTATCCTCTCCAAAATTTTTAAAAATATGAATATGACCTGCATGACCGTATTTTTTTGACAAGTTTTTGTTTTGTAATAACTTTAAAATTCCTTTTCCCATATTTAAATAGTCTAGTTTTTCTACCAAAATACCTGTTTTGTTATTTATAATTGCTTCTGGTATACCTCCAACTTTTGTTGCTACTATTGGTTTACTGTGTCTTCCTGCATCTATTGTACTCCATCCCAGAGGTTCAGGCCATGTTGAAGGGACAACGACTAAATTAGATTTTGAATAAATGTAATTCAAATTTTCTTGATCAATAAAACCCAAGAAAACTGTATTTTTCTCATCATAATCCCATTTACTATATTTATTTCCACAAATTAATAGTTTCGCATTTGGAATTTTATTCAAAACTAGCTTGTGAGCTTTAAATAAGGTATCCACTCCTTTTCCTATAGATAATTTACCAACGTATAAAATAATTGGAAAATTATTTTTTTTAAAATTTTCAATCAATGAATTTTTTACCTTTGTTTTTGTGAAAATTTTCTTAGCCATTGCATAAACGACTTTACAACTTGAGTTTTCTTTCAATTTCCAGTACTCACTATATATCTTTAAAAGGCCTTCTGATGCAAAGACCATTTTTTTAGATTTTTTAAGGTGTTTTAAGTTTTTGCTAAATATGTAATAAGGAATTAATGACTTAAAAAATCCATAAACTAGTTTTGGCAAAGTGTTTAAGTTTTGGTGTTTTTTCCAATTATTAAAATAACACCAAATATGATGCATAAATTGAGTTTTAAAAGATGGAACATCACATACATTTCTATCAATTAAACACGAACCGCCTAAACTACATATTAATCCTGTATCTCTGATATGAGTAACCAGTGGTACATTTAGAGACTTAGAAGCTCTTGCGGCTCCATCAAGTAATAATTGATGGTTTACATGAATACATTTTATATCAGATGATTTAAAGTTTCTTTCAATAGTATGCTTAAGTTTATTTTGAACTAATGGATTATAAAAAAAACGAGTATTCAAGTTTTCACCAATAGATAATTTTTTATTCAGATTAAAGGATATTATATGAATATCATTTTTGTTTTCAAACTTTGTATTACCATATTTAGGAGTAACAATAACTATATCATAACCCATTTTTTTTAAAATATTTGCGTGCAAGTGAGCCGTTCTTTCAGCTCCGCCTGACCCGAAAGGTGGGTAGTAAGGACAAACAAAAATAATTTTAGATTTCATGTTTAAAATTAGGTATAAAAATTATTTATCTCTTTTATAATTTCATTAATCTCTTTTTCATAAAGTTCTGGATATATAGGTAGTGAGATTATTTTTTTAGATAATTGTTCTACTTCTTTTAAATGAAAATTATTTTTTAAGTCTTTGAATTGCAGATGTCTGTGTAATGGTAGTGGATAATGTATTTTGGTTTGTATTCCTTTATTATTCAAATGTTTGATTAATTCATTTCTATCTTCACAAATCATGACAAACTTATGAAAATTATGAACATTTTTTTTTAAAATTTTAAAGAATTTTAAATTTTTTAAATTAGACAAACCATCAAAATAATGGTTTGCAATTTTGATTCTCTGAGTTTGCCATATATCTAAATAACCTAATTTTATGTTTAAAATAGCTGCTTGAATTTCTGCAAGCTGACTATTGTAACCTGTTATTACTGATTTACCATCTTTATTACCATGGTATCTCAATAGTTTAATCCAATCATAGCAACTAAATGAATTAGTCAATACAGCACCGCCTGAGCCATATGCTCCAATAACTTTTGTAGGATCAAAACTTACGCAGGTTAAATCACTATATTTACCTGGGGCTAAATTATTTCTTGTTGCACCCATTGCTTGAGCCGCATCTTCAATAATTTTAATATTATTTTTTTTTGCTAAAGGAAAAATTTTTTCTAGTGGTTGCATTTGTCCATATAAATGAACAAAGATTATTGCGTCTACTTTTTTTTCATTTATTAAATTAGTAACTATATTTTCATCCATTAACATCGTAGACTGGTCTATATCTACAAAAACTGGAATATGTTTATTTTGTAAAATTATTGATGCTGATGCAATAAATGACATTGCTGGAACAGCTATTTTACTTCCTGGCTTTAAATTCAGTGATGAAAGAGCAAAGCTGAGAGCGTCTGTTCCACTATTTACAGAAACACAATATTTTAAATTAAAGATTTTTGACAGATTTTCTTCAAAAATTTTTGTTTCAACACCTTGTAAGACATTTCCGCTAGAGAGCACTCTATCTATAGCTTCAACAACTTTATTTTTAATTTCTTTGTATTGTCTATCCAGTCTTAAAAAGGGAATTTTAATCATTTATTTTTTCTCATAATTTTAGCAGGAGAACCAAAGGCAATAACTCCTGAAGGCAAATCTTTTAAAACCAATGAACCAGCACCTATAATTGTATCATAACCAATTTTAACTCTTGGAGCTATTTTTACGCCTGTATAAATATACGACCTATTACCAATCTCGACTCCACCTGCAAGAGTTACCCCTGGACCAATATTCACAAAATCGTTAATTAGGCAATCATGTTCAATTATTGTTCCAGAGTGCAATATATTGTTAGACCCAATTTTTGCATCCGGCATGACTGTAGTACCAGAATTAATTATATTTCCTTTTCCAATTTTTACTCTTGAGGAAATACATGAATTTATATGAATTGCATTTAAAAAATTAGCTTTTATGGAACTAAATTTTTTAAATATACTTTCCTTTAATTTATTATCTCCATGAGCTAGTAAAACTGAACATTTATTATTTTTGATAATATCAATTGCTAAATTAATATCATTAATTATTTCTATTTTAGAACCATTGTTTTTAATTTTGCCATTATTTTCAATATCAACTAATAGAAAATCTTTGTTGGAAGCTATTTTTTTACTAATTAAATTGTCAATCACATATTTAGACTGAGAACCACATCCAAAAATTATAATTTTTACATTCATTTTATCTAAAAATCATCTTTTTTTAAGTGATCAATATATCTTTGTACACCTTCTTCTAAATTAATTTTAGGATTAAAATTAAAATCTTTTTTTGCATTTGATATATCTAGAGCACCTCTGCTTGGTATATATGATGGTTTTGGTCTAAATAAAATTTTAGCTTTAGGAAATTGTTTTTTAATCACTTCAACTAACTCTTTCAAAGATCTTGATTTGCCTCTGCTTAAATTATAAACTTTTCCCTTAATTCCATTTTTTAAACTGCATGCCGCAATACCCTCTGCAGTATCTTCAACATAAGAAAAATCCATTCTTAAACTCCCATCACCATCAATGTTTATTGGCTTATTATTCAGAGCATTAGTTATAAATTTTCTTACAACACGGTCGTTTGAATCTAGAGGACCATAAACAGCCGATGGTCTAACTATCACTGTATCTAAAGAATAATTTTTACTATAACCATTCACAATATGTTCACCTGCTAATTTGAAAGCTCCATAAATATCTTTTGGGTTTTTTTGGTGATCCTCTCGAACTGGGTCAGTTAAAAAGTTACCATATACCATGCTGGAAGAAATAAATACAAGTCTGCAAGAATGATTGAAATCTCTCATTATTTCTAGAATGTTTAGGGTACTAGTTAAAATAGAGTTATATGCTTCCTCAGAATTTTCTAATGCTAAGGCAGCTAGTGGCATTGCAGCCATATGTATTATAACATCTGGCTTTACTTTATTTAAACTTCTTCTTAAAAAATCTTTGTTAAGAGCATCGCCTCTAATTAAATTAATGTTTGTAAAAACATCTTTTAATCTAGAAGAAAAATCAAAGGTAGTATTGTTAGGATTTGGCTTAGAGTAAATGACAAATGAGTCATATACTGTCACTTCGTGACTTAAAGAAACCAATCTTTTTACCACCTGGCTTCCAAGAAAGCCTGCTCCTCCCGTAACAAATATTTTTTTTGATTCACTTATCATAGTTAATATCTATATTCTCATTAAATATATTGAATAATGTGTCAATAATGAATATTTGTTTTGAACTTTCAAGATCTGGAAAAATTGGTAAACTAATAACTTCTGAAAAATATTTTTCTGATTCTGGACAATAGCCTCTTTTAAATCCTTTTTTCATATAATATGGCTGAAGATAAATAGGTATATAATGAAGATTTACTCCTATGCCTAAACTTTGCAGTTTTTTATAAATACTTTTTTGCTTATTATTTTTTTTATTTAACACTCTAACTGGGAAAAGATGAAAGCTTGAGTCTGCATCTGGATGTTGCCAAGGTAATTTTATCGGCAAATTTTTTAATTTTTCGAAATATAATCCAGCTATTTTTTTTCTCTTACTAATAAATTGATCAATTCTTTGCATTTGACTTAAACCTAGTGCGGCATGAATATCTGACATTCTGTAGTTAAAACCTAAGTCAATTTGTTGATAATTCCATATTTCTGAACTAGGACTGTCTTTAATTTTTGAAATAGCATTTGTAATTCCATGCACCCTTAAACTTCTCATTTTTTCAGCCAACTTATTATTATTTGTAAGAGCAACTCCACCTTCACCAGTAGTAATAATTTTTACAGGGTGAAAACTAAAAACTGTAATATCACTGTATGTGCAAGAACCTACTAATTTATTTAAGTATTTACTACCTATCGAATGAGAGGCGTCTTCAATTATCTTAAAGCCATATTCCTTTGAAAGTTCAAATATTTTTTTCATTTCTGGACTTTGACCGGCAAAATGAACACATATCAGCACTTTAGGTAATCTGTTAACTTTTTTTGCTTTGATGAGTTTTTCTTCCAAACTAATTAAGCTAATATTATAAGTTCTACTATCAATATCTACAAAATCTATATCAGACCCACAATATAAAGCACAATTTGCACTTGCTACAAATGAGTTTGCAACAGTCCATGCAATATGACCTCTGCCTAGACCTAGAGCTAAACAAGCAATATGAAGAGCTGATGTAGCAGAATTAACTGCGATACAATGTTCTATAGACACATATTTACAAATTGAGTTTTCAAATTTTGGTACCATCGGCCCTTGAGTAAGCCAATCAGATTTTAAAACATCTAATACAGTTTTAATATCATTTTTATTTATATTTTGTTTAGCGTAGGGTATCATGAGTATCTAGAATGTTTTTTTAAGAATTAAAATAATTATCTATCATAATTTTTATTTGGTCTCTATCTAACCACTCTGAATTAGTGTCACTTTTATAAGAAAAATCTTCTTTTACTTTTTTTGCACCTAATTTAATTAATTCAGAGTAATCCCAATTATCAATCAATGGTTTTATTATGTATCTATCGTCAAGCAAAAGAGTATTTCGTGCATCATCATTATTAACCATGACTTCATGTAATTTTTCACCTGGTCTTATGCCAATAATTTTTTGATTTAATTTAGGTGCCATTGCAAATGCTATATCTGTAATTTTAGCACTGGGTATTTTGGGAACAAATATCTCACCTCCAATCATTATTGACATAGATGAGATTACAAATTTCACTCCCTCATGAATAGATATCCAAAATCTTGTCATTCTTTCGTCAGTTATAGGTAAAAACTTATTATTATTTTCAATTAGGTTTTTAAAAAGTAAAATAACACTTCCTCTCGAGCCAATGACATTTCCATATCTAACAACCGAAAAAAGAGTTTTGCCCCCTGTCAAATTATTTGCCGCAACAAATATTTTATCTGAGGCTAATTTACTCGCACCATATAAATTAATAGGATTTGCCGCTTTATCAGTAGATAGAGCTATAACTTTTTTTACACCTGTTCTTATAGCAGCATTAACAATGTTTTCAGCACCATAAACATTAGTTTTAATACATTCAAAAGGATTATATTCGGCTACAGGCACATGTTTTAGAGCTGCAGCATGAACAACATAATCAACATCTCTCATTGCCATTTCTAACCTGTTCTCATCCCTTACATCTCCAATAAAAAAACGAATACATTTAAAATTAGGATGTTGAGAAAACATCTCACTCATTAAGTATTGTTTATTTTCATCTCTTGACAAAATAATTAATTTGTTTGGGTTGTAGTTATCCAAAACGCTTTTTACAAAAGCATTTCCAAATGTACCAGTCCCACCAGTAACCAGTAAATTTTTATTTGAAAAAATTTTGTCAATATTTGTCATTTGTTATAGTTTCTATTTCAAATCAAACATAATTATTTTTATAAACCAAAATTAAAAAAATTTAAATTAAACAATATTAGATAAATTATATTTATTTGAATCACTCATTTTGAAAGAGTGATAACCTAAAAAATTACTTTTGTACCATTTCTTTATTAAGTCTACTTCTTTTTTTATTTCACATTGATTATTGTTAATCAATTCATTGATACGAAAATAATTTTTTTCATTATCAAAATCATCATTTAGTATATAATTACTCTGCCATTTAGGTACACAAAAATGCCAGCAGGCAAATTGCTTAGCTCTTCTTGAGAATAAAGCTAATTTTGATTTATTTATATTCCAATCACTATTTAACAGGTTAATATATTCCTCTTTTGTTTTTGGATATAAGACAAATTCACAATCTCCATACCAACCTTTTGTTCCTGTCAATACTATCTTATTCAAACTAGCGGCTTCAATTGCAGCAGTTCCATTAAATGTAACTAAACCATCTATATTACTTAACAAACTATTACCACCCCAATTTTCAGGATAAAATTTAATGTTTTTAGGAATTTTTTTTTGAAAAAAATCATCTATATTTTCACTAGAGTAATGTTTTTCCAATGGATGCCGTTTAATAATCCAATTAATATTTTTATTTTTAAAAATAGTTTTAAGAGTGGTTTCCATCCACTTCCCACTATCTACAAACAAGTTTTTTCCATGTAAATGAGGAAAATCTATCCAACTAACAGAATAAATTGCTATTATTTTTTTTTTATAATCCCAATTAAACTTTTTACAAATATCTTTTCTAGTAACTTTTTTCATATTGTTAAAAGCTGTTTTTGCTCCAATATCTTTTACCTGAGCACTAAGTCTTTTTGTTAAATAGTTTTCTCCAACCTTCTCCAATTCAATTTGTTTAGATTTATTTAATTTTTTAATTTCCTCTAAACTAATGAAGTTACCACACATGAATAATTTATTTGATTTTGAAGGTTTCCAAAATCTTAAACTTCCATATTCACCGTAAATAACTACTGTTGATATATTGTATTTGAGAGCAAACCATGCTAATGAACCACAGTCAAAATTGACAGCGTGGCTTAAAACTAATAATTTTGGTTTTGAATTTTGAATTAATTGTCTAGCATTTTCCAGACAAATCAAAAATTCTTTTATATGAAGCTCAAGATCTTTGTGACTGTAATTAACTGTACCAAGTCTTTGTCTCCGCAACAAACCATCATAAAATATTTCTTTTGGGAAATCATATGGCAATTTAAGTTTATCTATTTTTTTCTCTTTTCTTAAAAAATTATATAATTCTCTACTTTTTTTATTTATTTTTTTATTATCAACAAGAGAATAAAAATTATAGAAATTTTTAACACCAAAATTTTTAAATGTTTTTCTCACTTTGGATTTATTATATTTACCAATAATACCTTTTTGCGAACAATCAGAAAAATTTAATGCACTTTTGAGCAAAGTGTATCTGAACCAATAATTTGGATTATCAAACGTTCCATCCACAAGAACTGTACCTTCAAAGTAATTATTTTTGTTAAATTTTAAAAAAAGATTATTTAATTTTTTTTCAATACTCTGCCTTTTAATATAAACATAGAGATTATAAGGCTTTAAACTAAGCAAAATATTTTTTACTACTTTAATTAGATTTATAGTTTTCATGTATCTATTTTTTTTTTGCAACTACCCACATATGAGTGGAAAGTTTATTTTTTTGTAAAAAAAGTTGAAACGATTTTCCATGAGTATCCCAATTATTTATTAAAACATTTTCTAAATAATCATCATTTCTAATTTTATGTTCCCCTGATAAAATTTTTTTTCTAACTATGTCCGCATCAAGCATTCCCGGAGTAAGAGTTTGCAATATTTCAAAACCGTTCTTTTCTAATAATTTTGATAATGACGAAATATTAAAATAATTCAGATGCTCTATATCAATTGTATCTGACTTCTTTCCAAGTGTATTTATCTCAAATCCAAAAACATTAGGACAAGTTAAAAAAAGTAACCCATTTTTTTTTATTTGTTTCTTAATCCCCTTTAAGAAAATTGATGGGGAAAAAAGATGCTCAATAACCTCAAAGCTTGCAATTACAGAAGCCTTTTCAGATTTCAAAAATACACTTTCTACATTTTTCTGAAGAACATTTAACCCTTTTTTTATACATGATTTGGCCAGGTCTGGCATAGGTTCTATAGCAAGATATTTTTTAAAATATTTTTTTTTTACTAGTTCTTGGCCAAATGTTCCAAAACCTGGCCCTACTTCTAAAAATAATTTTTTTTCAGCTCCAAAAACTTCACAAATTTCAATTAATTTTTTCAATCTTGGTTTTATTATAGATTTTATTCTGTTTTTTTCAGTTAAAGGAAAAATATACTTGTTCCAAAATTTATAATTTTTAGAATTTGCGTAGTACCAATTTATAATTTCTTTTTTAGGTCTTGGATTTACATACATGGTGAAACAATTTTTACATTCCACGTAGTTAAATTTATACTTTTTAAATTTTAAAGAAAAACTATTACTATTACACGCTGGACAATTTACTGAAATAAATTCATCAAGTCTTTTTTGAATATTTTTTATATCAATATTAAAGTTTTTCTTTTGCTCTAACATCAATTTATCAGGTCTTATATCATCTTCACTAAACATCATTCAAAATTCTTTTATATATTTTTTTTGCATATTAATTGGCAGATGTACTTTTCCATATGACATAAATTTGCCTTCTAAGGTTTTTTTATACCATAAATTATTTTTTATTGACCAAACTCTATTATCTCTAAAAGTATCTGCTATAAAATCAAATTCCTTCTCAGACATATTTACATATTCAAGCCACCTAAAAAGGTCTTTAGATTTTATATGATCTCTGTTTAATACTTCTTTAATTGCTTGCTTTCTAGTCATAATACCTGAACGTATATCCTTAGAGGCATGATCAGTGGTCCTTCCATACCCAAACTTGACAAATTTCATGTAATCATGGATACCATTTTCATGCATATCATCAAGATTAGATATAGTTCTGTAAGTTCGTTCAAAGCTTATATTACCCTCTTTCCATCCATATAACTTCTTCATTAGTGATGCATTTTTATTTCCATCCCAGTCTACGTAATTCGACAGATAAATTCCCCTTACACCAAGTTCAATGATTTCATCATCAGAAGGATACTTAGCCCAAATCAAATCTTTCTCATTTAATTTTTCACTTTCATCTATATCTACATTACTTTTTGAGGGTGAACCTACGAAATCAAACCATTCAAACCCTCTTAAGTGAAATTCTTTTCTATGTTTAGCCGTAAATTCAACAAAATCATTGTAACTGAACATGCCACCCAGATCCATTTGACCATGCTCACCCCATAAAATAAGAGGAATTTTAAACTTACAAGCCATTTGAATAGGTAATGTCATAATCCCACAATGATTATGCCAATTCATATCCCCTTGTATTTTAAAACCTAGTCTATTCATTTTAATTAAGACTTCTTTTGCAGGTTTAAAAATTATATGATCACAATTGAATACATTTTTCATATTATTTAAATTTTCTTCACCAACATCCGTATAATTATTACCATAATAAGTAACAAGAAGAGGTTTTAATTTTAATTTTTCAACAGCTATATATGTTTGAAAATAACTATCTTTTCCACCACTAACTGGAATTAAAATATCGTAGTATGAATTATTTTTGTAATTATTTGTAAGATTTTTTAACTCTAACCATCTCTTATCCCAATCAATTTTATTTTTAGAATCATTTACTTGACAACCTGAACAAACATTTTTTTCATCCAGGGTTATAGGAGTTGCAGAAATAATCGGATAAACACATTTAGAGCAATATTTCATTTTTTACTTACCGAATCTAATTTGTATATTATTTTTCCTAAGAGTTAACTTACCATGATAATCTGCCATTTCTTTAAAATGCCAAATATTTGCTGCGGAAACAGCAGAGGCTCCAGCCTTTACTCCTTCTACATAATGTTCATAATTGCCTACACCGCTTAAAGCAATAAGAGGAATGTTTAATTTCCTTGAAATTTCTTTTATGATTTTAAGGTCATATCCTATTCCAGTTCCATCCCTTTCGATACTTTGAATTAAAATTTCTCCAACACCTAATTTTTCTAGTTCAATTGCCCAATCTACTGGATTAATATTTGTCTCAGTTTTTCCTCCATTTATAAAAACTTTTTCTGAGTTACCTAAACATTTGTAATCTATCGAACCTACTATAGCTTGTTTACCAAAAATTTTTGAAGATTCAACTATTAAGGCAGGATTTAAATATGCACTGGTGTTAACTGTAACTTTATCAGCTCCATAATAGAAACGGTCACGAATATCATCTATTGTTTTTATTTGACCTCCAAATGTTAAAGGCATAAAACATGTTTTACTAATATTTTTAAGAAGATTTAAATTTTTACCTTTATTTTCCTCATCATCATCGATAATTAAATAGATTAATTCGTCAACATTCCACTGATTGAATCTTTCAACCTCATGAAAAGGATCTCCAATAATAGTATGAGAAACAAATTCTTGACTTCTAACTAGAGATCCATTTTTTAAAAGCAAAACTGGAATTAATCTAATCTTTATCATATTTCTTAACCAATTAAATTACACCAATTTTTTAATAACTTTAGACCAGCTTTTTGGCTTTTTTCTGGATGAAACTGAACACCGTAAATATTCTCAAACTCTATTGCAGAGGTAAATTCAACACCATTATTAGTTGTTGATGAAATAATTTTTTTGTCTTTTGGCATTACATAATAACTATGAATAAAATAAAAATCTGTATGTTGATCTATATCTGTATAAATCCCTTTTGAATTTTTAATATTTACATCATTCCATCCAACGTGAGGAAGTTTGAATTCATGAACATTTGTATCTAGTAAATCCAACTTTTTAACATCTCCACTAATTAAATTTAAACCCTTTGTTTTTTTATTATTTTCATACCCTGTAGTAAAAAAAAGTTGCATACCAAGACAAATGCCAAGTAAAACTTTTTTTTTAATTATAATCTCAGAGTGAATAGAATCTTGCAAATTTCTACTCAAGATATTATTCATTGCAACATCAAATGATCCTACACCCGGTAGAACATATGCGTCAGCATTAGAAAAATCATGAGAATTTTTACAAATTTCAACTTTTTTTTCAATCTTTGTAAATGCGTTAATTACTGACTGAATGTTTGAAATACCTAGATCTAATATTTTAATTATCATTTTCTTTGTTTAAAATTTATCAGCTTTAAAAGTTTTATAAAGTACTTCAGCTTTTTCCCAGTCATCTATATCATCTATATCAATAGCCCTCCAAGAAGGCAAAGTAAAACCAACAGCATTACCGTGAATATTTTTTTTATTAGACCATGTCTTTTTATGCCCCCAATAAAATTGTCCTGTATCATAAAAAGATTTATCTAAGTCTTGAGTTCTTGTTACTACGTTTTTTGAAAAAAATGGAGTAATATAGTTTTTTTCATCTAACTTCAAAGATCTTAGTATTGATGATGAGTGCCTTGCAACTGGAAAACAAAATTTGTCTATGTTTTTTTGATAAAGAGCATAACCTCGAATAATATCATCAATTGTTAAAAAAGGTACTGAAGGATATATGCAACAAACATTTGCAAATAAAAATCCAATTTTATCACATTTTTTTATAGCATGAGATATAACACTAGCAGTCAAGGCAAAATCATCAGAGAGTTTTTTTGGTCTTTTAAATGGAACCAAAGCTCCATACTTTAAAGAAATCTTCTTTACTTCTTCATCATCTGTAGAGACAATCACTGAGTCAAATAACTTTGATTTTATAGCAATATTTATGGCATAAGAAATCATAGGTTTACCTGAAAAAATTTTTATGTTTTTTCTAGGTATTCTTTTACTGCCTCCTCTTGCAGGAATAATCGCTACATTCATAATACTAGTATTTTTTAATAATTAAAAAAATGTATCTTATAAATTCATTCAATTTTTACTATTATCTAAAATAAAGGCTTCCGTTTCAGCTAATTTAAGATCCTCAATAATCATCTCTTTAACAATATCTTTAAGACTAGTTTTAGGTTTCCATCCTAAATCATTCTCTGCTTTTTTTGCATCTCCAAGTAAAATATCAACTTCAGTAGGTCTAAAATAACGTTTATCAATTCTAATAATTATTTTCTTATTTTGTGTTTCTTCATCTAAAAAATAACCTATTTCATCTAATCCTTTGCCTTCCCAATATATTTTTAAACCCAATTCATTTGCAGCTAAATTAACAAAATCTCTGACAGATGAGTTTTGGCCACTAGCAATAACATAATCTCTAGGTTTATGTTGTTGTAGCATAAGCCATTGCATCTCAATATAATCTTTAGCATGTCCCCAATCACGTTTTGCATCTAAATTGCCAAGGTAAATGCAATTTTGAAGCTTCATTTTTATTCTAGTTAAACCTCTTGTTATCTTTCTAGTTACAAAAGTTTCTCCTCGTCTTGGACCTTCATGATTAAATAAAATTCCATTGCAAGCGTAAATACCATAGGCTTCTCTATAATTTACTGTTATCCAATAGGCATATAATTTAGCAACTGCATACGGACTTCTTGGGTAAAAAGGTGTATTTTCATTTTGTGGAACCTCTCTAACTTTACCAAATAATTCTGAACTAGAAGCTTGATAAAATTTTGTTTTCTTTTCTAATTTTAAAATTCTTATTGCTTCTAAAATTCTGAGTGTACCCAATGCGTCTGCATTTGCAGTAAATTCTGGTTGTTCAAAACTTACCGCAACATGGGATTGAGCGGCAAGGTTATAAATTTCATCTGGTTGAATACTTTGAATAATTCTTGTTAAATTTGTTCCATCTGTCATGTCACCATGGTGAAGAAAAAAGTCAATATTTTCTTCATGTGAGTCTTTATACAGATGGTCTATCCTTGCGGTATTAAAAAGAGAAGTTCTTCTTTTTAATCCATGTACAACATAATCTTTTTTTAACAAAAACTCTGCAAGATAAGAACCGTCTTGACCTGTTATCCCAGTTATAAATGCAATTTTCTTTTTTTCATTTTAAATCACAAACTTTCATTTATTTTTCTCTTTTTATTTCTGTTAAAAAACAATTATAAGCTGATTTTAACCCTTTTTTTAAAGATATTTTTGCTTTCCAACCCAATGAGTTTATCAATGTGCTATCTAATAATTTTTGTGGTGGACCATCTGGCTTTTCTAGGTCAAAACTTATATCTCCTTTAAAACCAACTATTTTTCTAATTAATTCTGCTAAATCTTTAATTGAAATGTCGCTTCCACTTCCAACATTTATATGACTTAACATAGGACTTGTCTTAAAAGTATAATGTTCTTTTTCTAGCCCCATAACATGTATACACGCTTCTGCTAAATCATCTACATGCAAAAATTCTCTTTTTGGTTTGCCAGACCCCCAAATCATAACTTCACGAGAGTTTGATATCTTGGCTTCATGAAATTTTCTTATTAAAGCTGGTACAACATGAGAGTTTTCTAGATGATAATTATCTCCAGGTCCATAAAGGTTTGTTGGCATAACACTTCTAAAGTCAATATTTAATTTTTTTGAATATTGTCTATTATAACTCTCACAAAGTTTGATTCCTGCAATCTTAGAAATTGCGTATGGTTCGTTAGTTTTTTCCAGAACACCCGTCAAAAGTGCACTTTCCTTCATAGGTTGCTTTGCAAATGCTGGATATATACAGCTTGACCCTAAAAATAATAATTTTTTTACACCGTTTAGAAATGCACTATTAATAATATTTGTTTGAATCATTAAGTTTCTATATATAAAATCTGCAGGGAATTCTTTATTTGCAAAAATACCACCAACTTTTGCAGCCGCTAAGTAAACTTGAGTTATTTTTTTTTCTTTGAAAAAATTTTCAACTAATTTTTGATTAGTTAGATCTAGTTCTGAACTAGTCATAGTTATAATATTTTTAATACCACTTTTTTTAAGAGATCTTAAAATCGAAGAACCGACCATACCTCTATGTCCCGCAATATAAATCATAAAAGTAATTTTTAAAATTTAACTCTTTTAATTAAGTGTTTCAATTGTTTAAACTCTCTTATTTTCATTTAATTTTATAAATTTCCAAGTAGATTTACACATATCATCCAAAGTTCTTTTAGCTTGCCATCCAAAGTATTCATAAGCTTTTTTAGGATTAGCATAACATTCAGAAACATCGCCTTTTCTTCTATCTGAAAACACATATGGAATTTTACAAGAGTTTATTTGTGAAAAAGATTTTACTAAATCTAAAACACTATAACCTTTACCAGTTCCTAAATTAAATTTAAAAAATCCTTTATTTTTTAACAAATAATTCAATGACTGTTGATGACCTTCAGCTAAATCCATTATATGGATATAATCTCTAACACCTGTACCATCATGAGTTTCGTAATCATTTCCAAAAATAATTAATTTATCTGATTTTTTTGTAGCAACTTTTGAAATTAAAGGCATCAAATTATTTATTGACCCAGACGGATTATCTCCAATTAGACCACTCTCATGAGATCCAACGGGATTAAAATAACGTAATGAAGCAATTCTCCAATTTTTATCACCCACATATATATCTTCTAACATTTCTTCTATTTGAAGTTTAATTCTTCCGTAAGGATTTTTAGGTTTTGTTACATGATTTTCATCTATTGGCAAATACTTTGGACTTCCATAAACTGTTGCACTACTGCTAAACACTAATAACTTTATATTTTTTTTCTTCATTTCGCACAATAAGTTAATAGTTCCTGAAAAATTGTTAGAATAATATTCAAGTGGATTTAAAACTGATTCATTTACAGATTTATGACCAGCTAAGTGAAAAACAGCATCTATTTTAAATTTATCAAAAACTTTCTTTATATTACTTGGATTATTTAAATCTCCTTCAAGAAATTCAATTTTTCTATTCAAAATTTTTTTTATATTTTTAAAAGTATCTAAATGACTATTTATAAGGTTATCAAAAAGCACGACATCATGTCCTGAATTTACCAAGTTAACAGCCACATGACTTCCAATATAACCTGTACCACCTGTAATAAGTATTTTCATTGCGCTCTGAAAAAAGTTTTTAAATCAATTCTGTTTTAGCAAAACCATTTTTAATTATGATTTTTGAATTTAACATTTCAAACAAAATTTTGAGACGACCTTTTTCATCAATTTGTTCTATCGAACCAACATAATTTGTAAAAGGACCCTCAATTAACTTGACTTTATCCCCTTTTTTTATTTTTTTTCCTTCAAAAAAAGCATTTTTGTTAGATTTGAGTTGATTAATAAATGAATCTGGCAAAATTCCAATTTTCTTTTTATCAACTCTCAATAATTTGGATATCCCATATGTAGAGTCGACAGAAGATACATCTTTTGAAAAAGGATTGATTCTGACGAAAATGTAACCAGGAAACAATATTTTATAAACTTTTTTAAATATTGTTCCCACTCTTACAACAACTTGACGCTTAGGAGAAAAATACTCAAAATCTTGTCTTTTTAAATTTGCTTCGACCTTTCTAATCATATTAGGTCTTAACTGAGCTACTGCCCAGATCATATTGCCACTTGTCATTTACTTTTTCCCATTAGCTAAATCTTTTTCTAAAAGTTTTATCTGTGCCTGTATTTTTAAATATTCCGCTTTTTTAATTGCTAAGAATTTTCTTGTTAGTCGCATTTTTTCGGAAATACCATTAGGAGTTAAAAGATAAGCATAAGAAAGTTTATTTTTGGAATTTCTAAAGTTTTTTGCTTTAACAAGACCTTTCTCAATTAGGGCTTTAAGGCAATAATTTATACCACCTAGACTAACATTCATCTCTTCAGACAAATTTCTTTGGCTTGTCTTACTATCACTACTCAACCTTTTAAGTACAGCTAAGTCTAATTCATCGTTTATTTTATTTTCTTGCATATAGCTACC